>OLNJ01000628.1_pt1 | contig 26991 bp, 25 predicted proteins | sample 1672191 | NCBI WGS metagenome assembly OLNJ01 (sample SAMEA3136657, study PRJEB25190) | human gut metagenome | biome: human gut; feature: human-associated habitat; material: faeces | place: Austria | collected 2013 | reverse complement strand
AGCAAAAGATAGGGTAATATTTACAGAATATTTAAGAATTATTTAAGTTTTTATCAATTGCTTTATTTGTAAAATATAGTATTATAATAAAATATATACTAAATTTTTATAATATAGGTGGTTAATATGAAATTAAAGGATAATAAACTAATTAAAATTATTACTTACTGCTTTTTTCCTATTTTTATTGTATTAATTACTGAATTTAATCATATGCAAAGCTTCAATAAACTACTAGGTTTTGTAACTAGTAAATTTCCAGCATTTTTATATAGCGTATTATTAATTTCAGTTCTCTTTTTTGCAATACTCTTTTTTACAAAAAAGAGTCATATAGCAGTAGGAATTCTAAGTATAACCTTGTATATACTTTCCACAGTAGAGTATTTTAAATATACAACTAGTGGAACTCATCTAACTTTAAGTGATTTAGTTATGACTCGAAATATAGGAGACGTAGGAAAGTTTGCAAAACTAAACTTCACTTGGCCTTTAATAATATGCTTAATATTAATTATTGGTTATATAGTATTGTGCAAGAAATATACCTTTAATCTTCCTTTTACTTTCAAAAGAAGATTTTTAACAAGCTTCATTTGCATTTGCACATTACTTTTAGGTATACTTCTTCCTAAACCTTCAACAAATATTTATGCAACTTTTAATTTAGATAACGAAACATCAACAAATATATTTGCTATAAACGAGAGCTTCGAGTCAAACGGTCTTATAGGATTTTTATCTCAAACAACATCTAATAAATTTACTTCGAGATTACGTAAACCTGAAAATTATTCTGAAGATCTTGTAAATAACAGTTTATCTGAAATAAATGAAACTTCTGATGATTATAAAAAACCTAATGTAATATTTATTATGTCTGAATCATTTGGTGATTTTAGAAGTCTTGAATCTTCTTTAGATTTATCATCTTACTACGAAAGCTTTGATGAAATTTCAAAAGATAATTTTATAGGTAATTGTGTTGTTCCAACTTTTGGAGGTTACACTCCAAGAACAGAATTTGAATTACTATTTGGACTACCAGTGTATTCTCTTAATACACCATCAATACCTCATAATCTATTAACTGATGATAATCTAACTAACTCTATACCATCTTATTTTAAGGATTTAGGATATAATACAACTTATATTCATCCTTTTAGCGGTTCTTTTTATAGTAGAAACTCTATCTATGGTGGTTATGGATTTAATAATCTTTTCTTTGAAGAAGATATGATTAACGATAGTACTAGATTCAGAAGATATATAGATGATTATTCTGTTTTTGAGAAAATAAAACAACAATTAGAGCAAGATGATAGTCCAAGTTATATATTTACTACTACTATGCAAAATCATCAACCGTATTACGATGATGACAATATTACAGATGGTACATCTGACCTAAATGAACTTAAATACTACCTTGAAGGTATTAAGAAAACTTCTGATGACTTGAAGTCGTTTTTAGAATGGTTAAATAATTTCGAGGAAGATGTAATATTAGTATTTGTTGGGGATCATTATCCATTCTTTACCCCTACATCTGATATATATAGTCAATTTGGAATAGACTCTAGTAACACAGAAAACTTATATAATCAAAAATACCTAATATATAATAATTATGATAAAGATTTTTCATATTTGAATGATACGAAAATATCTACATTTTATCTTCCATATGTAGTTATAGAGTCGTTAGGAACACCTTTAGATAAATTTTCATCAACTATGATAAATCATATGGAAACAACACCAATATACTCTCCTAATATTCAAAGTATTAGTGATAGAGATGCTATATTAGATGTGTTAACCTACGATAGAGTTGAAGGAGAAAGCTACTCTAATAAATAAAGTGCGAGCTAAGGCTCGCAAGTGAAAAGTCGACTTTGTCGAAGTGAAAGGCTACTACGTAGCGTGGAAAAGTTAACTACGTTAAGGGAAAAATGCTACTATAAGTAGCAAAGAAAAGCATTTTATCTCATTAGATATCTTTTCCCTATTGACATAGGCACTATTTTCTCCTCAGCTTTAGCTGACTTTTCCCCTTTGACGAAGTTAAACTTCTCACCAAAGTGCTTCGCACTTTCTTTCAATTAGTATCTCTTAGCATATCCACATCTTTTACAAAGCTCTTCAACGGCTTTTCTATTAGAAAAACCATCATATATATCAAGTGCTCTTTTTGATGTTATTATATCTCCTAGTGGAGTTTTGAATATGTTTCCTAACGGAATATTTCCTTCGCTATCTAAACAACAAGGAACTACTGTTCCATCAACTAATATACCAATCTGGTCTCTTAATCCATAACAAAACACTTCAGCTTCTTCATTTACTAGATTTATATTAGGCCACTCAAATTTTTCTGCCATATTTACATATAAATTTTTTCTTACCTTTATTCCTGACTTTTCTTGTAATCTTTCACCTAAACTAAATTCTATATTAAGCTCTTCTTCAAGAATTCTCAATATATTGCTATTTAAGCTATTACAAGCCTTTAACTCTTCAGTATCCATGTTCCATAACCTTATTGAACAGATTATATTGGAATTTTCATTAGCTTCATTTATAAAGCTAGTAATATTAGTTATATATTCTTCTAAAGTCACTTTACTATCATTTGCTTCAAAACTATGAAGTGAAATATTAACTTGTCTTAAAGCTTTGCTTTTTAGTAAAATTTCCTTAACATTATTTATTAAAGTTCCATTAGTCGTAATATTAACCTTTAACTCAGCCTCTTTGCATATTTCTAAAAATTCCTCTAAATTTTTATTCAAAAATGGCTCTCCCATAAGATGAAAATATACATAATCACTATATTGTTTTACATCATCAATTATTTTTTTAAAGCTATCCACTTCCATAAACCTTAACTCTCTACTAGTTTTAGGGCAAAAATTACAACTTAAATTACAAATATTGGTTGTTTCTATATAAACCTTTTTAAATCTTTTCATTAGTCTACCTCTATCAATTAAATCTATAGTTATTACATTACCATAAAAAAATGAATTTATACAATAGAACATTTCCCTATACTTCCTCATATATTAATAAAGTTTTAAATTCCTATACTTTTTATTAATTATTAAGAATATATAATACTATAACTTTAATGGAGGTTATTATTTTATGAGGAAAATAAGATTTGTAATTTTAACTTTTATTATTATTGTTATAATCATATGTTCTAACGCTCTTTACAGCATTAATAATTATGCTGATCCAATAGTAGCCGAAGATGATACTATAGATACAGAATTACAAGAAGAACTTGACTTAGATGAATTATATACTTTTGATTATGATTATAAAAAGGATTATATACGATATTGCACAGAATATGCCATTTTATATTCTAGAGCTGATTATTTAACTGAAGATGAATTGATAGAATTTGCAAAAAAAATTGATAATGGAATTATAGCTATAGAAAATTATTTGGGGATTAATCTAAATTCTGATCACTATATTAATTCTAGAGTTTTTGTTAGTATAGATTGGTCTATGGACGATCCTGAGTTTAACAATGAAAATATTAATATAGAACATACTGCTTTAATATCAGTAGATAATGTAATGGAAAACACTAGCTCCTATATCCATGAATTAACTCATATAATAGCTTGGGATTGTAGTTCCTTATGGATTAAAGAAGGTTTGGCTGTATATTTAAATGATAAACTTAATGGAGATCCTACTTATCCTAATAATGGCTGTGACATTGATAAACTCTCTCTTGAATTTTATAATAGTGGAACGTTAGAAAGTTTAACAGCTTTTGATTTAGTTGGAGAAAATGGTGTACCTAATTATATTGATTATAATAGTGAACCAATCTTTTATATCTACTCTGCATCCTTTGTTAAGTATTTAGAATATTCTATTGGCAAAGATAATTTAATTAAAATCTATAAATCATTAAATACAAAAGAAGCTTTAAAAGATATTACAGGAAAAGATATAAATGTCTTGAAGAATGATTGGATAAATTCTATAACTACAGTAATCGAATAAATTAATTTAATAAATATAAAAAAGTACGAAATGTCTTTAAATACATCTTTCCGTACTTTTTTATATTTTAATAAATGCAATTTTCCGAAAACATTTTCACATATTCTATCACAAGGTCCTCTTAAAACCCCAATTTTAATTCCTTAATTCATTTACTGTATCAAATATTACTTCTAAAATAATTAAAGACGAAGTTGCTCCTGGATCTTGATGTCCAATGCTCTTATCCCCTAAATAAAGTGCTCTTCCTTTACTAGCAACTATAAGCTTAGTATATTCAACACCATTTCTAGCTGCTTCAACTGAATTCTTAAGCGTATTTAATACAGATAATTTATTTTCTATTCCATAATTAATTTCTTCATAAGCTGGAATTAATGCATCTAACATAGTCTTATCTCCTTTTTCACTTTTTCCCCGCATCTTAATTCCATCTATTGAAACCTTTAATATATCTCTAAAATCTTCAATATTAATTTCAACTTTTTCTTTTCCAATCATAGATGCTTTCATAAATGCAGTTCCATACAGTGGTCCTGACGCTCCTCCAACATTAGACAAAATAGCCATACCTACTGTTCTAAATATATCTCCCCAATCTTTAAACTCTTTATCTTTAACTTTTTCTTTTGCAACTTTAAATCCCTTGCTTAAATTTGTTCCATGATCTCCATCTCCAATAATAGCATCAAGCTCATTTAAAAACTGTTTATAATAAGTAATTTTCTTTTCTATTTTCTCAAATGTATAAAGTACCTCTTTTAATGTTAATCCCATAATGTTTACTCAACTCCTTAACCCCTATTACTTTCCCACTCTAATTAACTATTTACTATATTAAATAATATTGTTTTTTTTCATAGTTAATACCTAAATCTAATATTTTTAAACATTTACACCCTGCATTTAAAGTGAATTTAAAAAGAAGATTGCACAACATTTATTAACTGATTAGCTAAATATAAAATAGAAAAGAGTAAACTCTTACTAAAAAACTCCACTAAATATATAATTTAGCAGAGTTTTTATTCTATATATAATACTTAACTAATTAAAAGTTCTCTTTTTATGCACATGAATATTTATTTATGATTATCACCTAAATCAATAAGATTCAATAACTTAAGTACTTCAACGGCAATCTTTCGTTCTTTACCTTTATATGGATATGAGTGGATATGAATTGCAGGGTTAAAGTTTAATTCTATTATTGCATATGGTGAATTTTCTTCTTTATAATCTTCTATCATCATATCTACTCCACATATTTTTGCCTTTACTGCCTTAGTCGCCTTTACTGCTATATCTTTGAATTTTTGCGGAATATCATCAGTATAATCTATACTATCTCCGCCTGTGCTTATATTAGAATTTTCTCTTAAATAAACTATCTCATCACATTTAGGAATATAATTAAAATCTAGTCCTCTTTGTTTTAAGAAAAGTTCTGCATTTTTATCAAGTATAATCTTTTCTAACGGTGTTTTATATCCTTTTCCTCTTAAAGAATCTTGATTTTTAATTTCTACAAGTTCTGCTATAGTGCTCTTTCCATCACCTATAACATTAGCTGGTACTCTATGAAGTATTCCGGCAACCTTGTCTCCTATAACTAAAAATCTATACTCTTTTCCTTTTATAAATTCTTCAATTAAAACAGTTTTATCATTCTCAAAAGCTATTTCAAAGGCTTTTATCATATCATCTTTACTTGCACCTTCAGTGAATATACTAATACCTATGCCAAAATTTGTTGACTTAGGTTTAATTACTATTGGTTTTCCTATAAATTTATCACTCTTAACCTTTGCTTCTTCTATAGAAGTATATTCTTCACCTTTAGGTACTCTAATATTATTATCTTCTAAAACTTTCTTTGTAACTACCTTATTTTCCATAATTAGTATAGTTGCATAATTATCTTTAGAAGTTTTTGTTGCTTGAACCACATACTCTTTTTTATCACATTTCTTTAATGATATAAAATTTTCACTTCTATCTAATACATCAACTTTTATACCTCTTTTAATAGCTTCTTTCATTAAAATTTGAGTTGATAATTCTAATTCTTCATATCCTTCAAGCTTAAATCTATTTTTATATGCACTTTCTTTATATTTCTTAGCTAAGCTTAAATTTGCCTCTACAAAACCTTCTGATTTTACTTTTTTAAGCATCTTATAAGCATAAGTAATCTTAAAGTCTTTAATTTTATCAATCATCTCTAAAATAATTTCATTGGATACTAAATTTAATTCATCATTAATATTTTTAATATATCTTAATAATTCTAATCCCCATTCTTCTTTAGAAATATTTTTCCCATCTCTCTTTAAATTTACATTGCTTAATCCTTGCTCTGCAATTAGCTTTTGATTATCTAATGCTTCCTCTTGCCACTTTTCATAATCACTTTCTTCTTTAACCAATAAGAAAATATTAAATACTTCTAAGAATTTTAAATCATTTAAAGAGATTCCTCCTTTTTCAAAAGGATTGATATCTAAGCTCCTATATTCTAAATACTTTATTCCATCTTTCTCTAAAGATTCTAAAAAATTATCTATATCTGCTGCTTTTAATCTTACTTGACTATATAATTCTTTATGACTTTCTAAAACCTTATCCTTAACAAAATTGTTCATACTATCTACATAAGCTTTAACAGAGTCATAATTTGGATAAAGATCTATATTATTTTTATAACCATATTGACTGTTTCTATAAGATAAAGCACTTTCATTATGATATGTATCTTCATTTATCTTATTTAAGCTTTCTATGTATTCTTTTTCAAAACTATCATGAATAACATTTGAACCACATAAAAGATATATTATAAGCCATCTATATCTTAAATAATTTCTTACAAGTTTTAAATAAACATTATCCTTAAACTCCCTAAATGACGTTCCTTCACCTACCTTTTTATGAAGCTCCTTTAAAAAGTCATCTTGAAATGAAAAATTATAATGAATTCCAGATATTAATTGTCTCTTGCCTCCATATTTTTTCATTAATTGCTCTCTATACCTTCTTGCATTTATTCCCATAGGACACTCGCAGAATTCAGCTATTGGAATATCCTTATCTTCTGGTAAGATACAGGGCATTGAAATTGGCCATAAGTATTCATCTCCAATTTCTTGAGCTACAATATCATAAAGTACATTTGTAAAATTATAACATTCTTCTACTGAATTGAATGTTGGTGTAATTACCTCAATTTGGCTTTCTGAAAAATCTGTTGTTATATACGGATTGCATATCTTTTTCTCAAAAACCTTTGGATGAGGCGTTAAGGCTAGCTTTCCTTCATTAGTTACTCTTAGTCCTTCCCTTTCAATACCATAACTACCTATTGATTTATTATTTATAATTATATCTTTAATTTTATCTAACATATTTTATACTCCTTGCTTACCTTCAATTTATATATTAAATAAGCTGCTACTCCTTTTAAAACACTTGATATGGCAATGCTCCACCATATCCCATTTATTCCATAATACTTAATAAGTACTAATGCCATTGGAATTCTTAATACAGTAAATATTATACTTATAGTCGCAGGTATTTTGGGCTTTCCCAGTCCTGTAAAAAGTCCATTAGATACCATTTCTATTGTACTAAAAGCTTGTGAATAAGCTACTGCTTGTAAATATCCATAAGCTATTAAACTTGTATCTACATCTCTTATAAATAATTTTATTATTGGTTCCTTAAAAAATATAAATATTAAGGACATTAATATAGAATACGATATTCCAATTGCTAGTGCAGTATTATATCCATCATTAATTCTTTTAAACTTCTTGGCCCCAAAATTTTGTCCTGTAAAGCTTGATATAGCTCCATTTAAACCGCCTATAACCATATATGTTATAGATTCAATCTGTAATCCTATCTTTTGAGCTGCAATAGCATTGGTACCAAAAATTGCAATAATTCTTGCTAGAACTATATTTACCAGAGTAAATAACACTCTTTGAAATGCCATAGGAAACCCTAACTTAGCTACTTCTTTTACTTTTTCGTAATTTACATTTAAACTTCTATCATACTTTAATAAACCTTTAGATTTCACCTTATACAATACATACATTATTACATTAGCTATCAATGTAGCTAATGCTGCTCCAATAACTCCAAATTTAAAGATATAAATGAATATAGGGTCTAAAATTATATTTACTGCTATCCCTATCGCATTAATCTTTAAAGCATCGCTATTATTTCCAAAGCTTCCAAAAATCCTTGAATAAAGAAAATTAAAAAATGAAAAATACAATATTGGTCCATTTATTGCAAGATAATAATATGAATCCCTTTCTACTATAGGATTACCTAGATTTAAAAATCCTATAAAATTCTTTCCTAAAAAAATAAGAATTAGAGCATATACAATTGCTATAAAAAAGTTGATAGCTATTCCTGTATTTATATACTCTTTTACATTATTATTATCTTTTCCACCTATAGCATGAGATATCTTTATTCCTGCTCCTATAACAACTAAAGAATTTATTGAATATCCTAATCCAATAAAAAAACTTGATGAACCAACGCTTGCTACCGCATCACTCCCTAGCCCCCCAACCCAAAGCATATCAACAAGGTTATATGTAAATTGTAATAAAGAACTTCCCATTATAGGTACTGCTAAAGCTGTAAGCACTGTTAAAACTTTACCTTTAGTTAAATCAACTTTTTTCATTTTTCCTCCATGATTAATTTTTATATATTTATTTACTACCTGTAACTACATATTACTCTCTCTCTGGATATATTATTTCATTCAAAAAATCAACTAATTCTTTAGCATTTTCTTCTACTAAACTATAATGGTTCCAAGTGCCTTCTTTCCTTGAAGTAACTAATTCACAGTCGATTAATACTTTCATATGATGTGATAATGTTGGTTGAGTGAAATTAAAATAATTTAATAGCTCACAAGCACATCTTTCACCATCTGATAATATATGAATAATCTTCAATCTATTCTGATCGCTAAGAGCTTTAAATATTTTTGCATTTACTTCATATTTATCTTTCATCTTTCCTCCTATATAGATACTTATCTATGTATTCAATATAGTTTACATCTTTTTCATTGTCAATATACAAAGTGACTCTAAGTATTTTTTCTTCTTTTAAATATAATTTAATATATTCTACTTTCTAATCATTCTGATCTTCCATTATTTATAAACTTAATTAAACTACAGTAATAATTAATAAAATAAAAGGAGGCATATTAAATGCCTCCCATAAATTATTATTAACTATTATTATTTAAATATTTATCTTTTATTCTTAATTTACTTTACTTCTTGAACTCCAGTAACTGTGCTCTTATCATCCATTTCAAATGAATCTTTATATTCTTGTTTTGAGAAATACACATTACCTTCAATCTTAGCATTTTCAAGTTCAAATCCTTCAGCTTCTACATATACATCTCCAATTATTGTTCCACCTTCTATTTTTGTATCCTTACTCTTAACAGTAATTTTTGGTGTTGTTAATGTATAAGATTTAGTTGTATTATTATCATCATTTTCATAAAGAGCTATTGTACGACCAGCAGGAACCATCTTTGAAGAATCATTTTTATCCGGTTTAGTAAAGTCTCCTTCTACTACTAAATCTTTACTTGTAGTTATATCATTCTTTAATAATACTATCCAACTATCTTTTAAAGCTTTTTTAAGTGTTTCTTCATCACTTGCTAAAGATGCTGAACTTACTACATCTGCATCTCCAGGATTATTTGTATTTGTATTTTCTTTTTCTTCAGTAGTTGCTCCTTTATTAGTTGTATCATTTGTAGTACCATTATTGCCACAACCAACTAATAAGGCTACTCCTAAAAATAACGCTAATACTAATGACTTTGTTTTCATATTTTATCCTCCTAAAGTCTAATTTTTAAATTTTGTAATATTTATTACAACCGCTAATTTTATTATTTCACTAAATACTTTAATTATTACAAAATATAAATAACACTCTAATTAATAATAAATATGTAATAGAAGTAATAGATACAAAAAAGGTTGTATCAAAATTTGATACAACCTATAATAACTAACAGTTTCTACCGTTTCTAATGTTTCTACAATTGTTACAGCTTTCTAATACTTTCTTTATAACGCAATCTCTACCTCTTCTAAAGCCTTCATTAAACCCAGCTCTGAATCCTTCTCTAAATCCTTGTCTTACTCCTGCCTCTCTACCTTCTTGACGTCCTACTTCTCTTCCTTCTTCAAAACCATTTCTAAATCCTTGACGTTTTCCGGCTTCACAGCCTTCTCTAAAGCCAACTCTTCTTCCTTCTTCGAATCCTTTTCTGAATCCAGCTCTAAAGCCTTCTCTTCTACCTTCTCGTAAGCCAACAGCTCTACCTTGTCTAAATCCTTGCTCTTTTCCAGCACAAAAAGCTGCATTAATGGCATTAATACATTGTCCATTTCTAGAATTACAATTACTATTTTCTATGCCTTCTGTAAAAGTATCTTCATCAAATTCGCTTACAAAATTTTCATCACATTCTCTTTCTCTACGAAATCTATCTCTGTCACATTCTATATTTTCTTCATCATCAAGGTCAAATTCATCCAAATCAAATTCATTCAAATCAAAATCATCAAAATCATCAAAATCATTAAAACATCTTTTGTCCATAATTCCTATCTCCTTTGTATAGTTAATTTTATACTACATTATATGCATTATGGATGAATATGTTAAATGTTTGTATATTAATTTTGGCTATTTTTTATCTTCATAAAGGCGTAATCTATAGTGGCTTCTAAATTATTTGATTTTTTCCCTCCACCTTGAGCTAAAAATTTACTTCCTCCACCTCTACCATCAATTAAGGTAATTGCATCCTTTAATAACTCATTCATAGATATATCATTGTCTTTTGACGATGCAAAGATTAGATTTGACTTATCATCATATTTTACAGCAAACAACGCTATTGTTTTTTTATTTTCTACTAACTTTTCTGCAAGCTTCCCAATATGCTTTAAATCCGACTTTTCATAAATCTTCTTAATAATAGATATATCTCCAATCTTATCTGCAGATTCTATCATTTCCTTTATCTCATATTTACTTAGTTCTAATTTTAACATTCTATTTTCATTTTGATATTCTCTAATTTCCTCTGCTGATTTACTTATTATGTTCAGTATTTCACTTTCTCCACATTTCATTGACTTACAAATAGTCGCAATTATACTATCTCTCCTTAAGCTATCATCTATAGCTCTTTTCCCTGCTAAAAATTCTATTCTAGTTGCGCCTTTATGTTTTTCCCATCTTTTAATCTTAATCATTCTTAAATCTAAAGTTGATTTAGGATGCACTCCACAACAAGCATTTATATCAAGATCTCCTATTTTTACTATAGTAATCGCATCATCAGTTTTCGGTAAAGCTCTTCTTATTTTTATCTTTTTAAGCTCTGATTTACTTGGCGTAAAAAATTCAACTTCTATATTTTGATTAATTATTTCATTTGCAAATCTTTCAGCTTCTCTTATTTTATCTTCCTCTAAGAATCCCTCAATATCTACAGTACTACTTTCACTTCCCATATGGAAGCTTACAGTATTAGCATTAAACAATGAGTAAAAGCACCCTGATAAGACATGCTGTCCTAAATGTTGTTGCATTCCATCATATCTTTTTTCCCAATCAATTTTACATTTTACTCTATGTATTTTTAATGGTTTCTTTTCAAGAACATGATAAACTACTCCATTATCTTCATATACATCTATTACTTTACTACTTTCAATAAATCCAGTATCTCCAGGTTGACCACCTCCACCTGGGAAAAATGCACTTTTATCTAAAGCTACATGATACATTCCATCTATCTCTTTAACCTCTACAACCTCAGCTGTAAACTCCTTAATATATCTATCTAAATAGTATAACTTTTCCATTTACTTTTTCCTCCATTATATTGTCATAAGACAAACTTTCTCATAAGTAATTATAATACACTTATATTTTCAAAATTAGAAATCCACATATTTAATAATTTATCCATAAAAAGTATCTATATATACCTAACTTAAACACTCTCATGGACCCAAGTAATAATATAACTAACATTTTTAGGTATATCTGTTATCTCTGGATTACATTTAATAAACCTTCCTTCTAATCCTAATTCCTTGCATGTTAAATCGAAATGACACATAGCTATTCCCATATCAATTCTATGAATATCAAATGTTAACTTATCATTTTTCTTCTTAGATGAGTTAATATAGAAATGAAATTTATTACCATCTTTAACTATTCTCCAAGGTTGCTTATTAAGTGCCGATGGAGCCAATCTAACATTTTCAAGTACCTCTTTAAAGTAACCTAAATTAATTACTGGTGTCAATGGTACAGAAAAATCTCTTAAGAAAAAAATTTCGTACCATTCTTTTCTCTTTTTTGATTTAGTCAAAAACTTCATAGCCTTTTCTATAAAACGCTTATTCTCTCCACTCTTACCAAAAGGAGTTACTATAGGTAAAACTTCATCTTCCTTTAATTCCATAGACTTCGAAAACTCTCCCTTATTAAAAGTACCTCCAATCCAACAAGTTCCTAATCCAAGAGAGGTTATATAAAGAATTACTTTTTCCATTTCATACCCAACTTCTTCTAATGCCATTTCACCATTTTCATAAGCAACTGAAATAAAATTATTAGCACCTTTTATAATTCCATAAGTACCTATCTTTTCTCCCTTTAAAGGTTCCTTTGAGTTTATTAACTTAAATCTTACTTTTTCATTAAAGGGCCCCTTCAAATTATTAATATACTCTTCAATTTTTACTATCTTATCTTCATCAATTTCACATTCTTCATATGTCCTTACTGAGGTTCTTTCCTTAATTATTTCAGATATTGTTTTATTTATACTACTTGTATTACTCATTATTATTCTCCTAAATATATATTCATGTTATTCTTATCTTTATATAACAAAATATATGCACTATAACCATTATATCATTACTGTGTATTTTTTACATATATTCCTTTTGCTAGAGTAAATTTGCATCTTCTTATGTTTATGTTATATACTAGATATGTAACCATTAGATACTAGGAGGTATATTTTGAATAAAGAATTAAAATTAATAGCTAGCGCTTTAGCACTATGTGTTACTTTTAATGTTTCTTTTCCTGTAATGGCAGCTCCTGAAAATACATCTATTGATCAACATAAAGTTAAGTACCAAGAACTTAACACGGAAATTAAACAAATAAGTGAAAAGATCTCTAGCTTAGATGTAGAAATTGAAGAAATAAATCAAAATCTAGAGGAAAATAACAGAAAAATTGAAGATACAAAAATAGAGATAGAAAACACTAAAAACCTATTAATCCAAAATGAAAAAGAAATGGATGAAGCACAAAATAAACTTAATATTAGAGTTCGTTCCCTGTATAAAAGCAACCTTACTTCTAATATTATATTATTTGTTCTTAATTCAGAAAGTTTTTCAGATTTATTTAACAGAATACATTCTGTATCAAAAATAATATCTCTTGATAAAGAACTTATGAAGGATATAGATGAAAAGAAAGAAAAACTTGAACAAACTTCTGAATCACTAAAAAAGAATGAAGATGAATTGAATTCACTAAATGAAGAAATATCTAAAGATTTAGCTGAAGTTGAAAGTAAGAAGTCTGAACAGCAATCAGCTTTAAATGAACTTAACGAACAAAAAAATGAGGTTTTTGCAATAATTGAAGCTAATGAAAAAACTCTTGTTGAGCACCCATTATCAATTATTAACTCTTCTACCTCTTCAATATCACAAATTCAAGATGCAGTTAATACACTTGAAGGATTACTCCCTCAATTAACTAGCTCTTATGTAATTGGACTAGCTCAAGATGGAATTTATCAAGGTAATGTTATAATTGAAGAGGCAAACACTCCACCTGTTGCCCCTCCATCATTAGATGAAGATGGTAAAGCAACATATCAAATGGAATCAACAGCTTATACTGGTGGTGGCATAACAGCTATTGGGCTAAAGCCAATACATAATCCAAATGGAATAAGTACCGTTGCAGTTGATCCAAATGTTATTCCTTTAGGTTCAAAGGTTCATGTATCAGGTTATGGAGTTGCAATAGCATCAGATACAGGTGGTGCTATAAAAGGAAACATAGTAGATGTATATTTTAACACACATAGTGAGTGTGTTAGCTGGGGACGTAGACAAGTAGAAGTTACTATTCTTGCCTATCCAGGAGAATGGTAAACTAGGTTTGTATTTATGGCAAATGAATCATATTTAACTTAGTTTAATATAAAGATGCCTTATGGCAGATATAAAGTTAAAAGCTTGGACATTTTATGTCCAAGCTTTTCTTAATTAACAATAAAATATTATATTTTTAGTTGATTCTACATTTGAAAATGTGTTTAATATTATATAAATATATATATTTAATTATACTTGTGGCTTCATTAACCATTCATATACTTTATAAAAAATTTCAACTTCATTATCTATATACTCATCCATACTATCATAATCTTTAGTTATTAATGAATTATTAACTTTATCTACTAATATTTTTACCTCATCAACTATTGCTAGGACATCAATATACTTATCTTTATCTAATCCGTTAAATAATTCATATACCTCTTCTACTAATTCATCTGGAATTAATTCTACAGACTCTAAATTTTCTCCCTCAACTCTAATTGACTGTATATTATTTATAAGTAATATTATATTGCTTATTTTATCAGGAAACCCCCTATCAACTAAATCAGTATATATTTTCACATCATCACTCATAGAATCAACATCTGCTAAAGATATTTCAGCATCAACTATTCTATAATTATATGAATATCCCATTTGATCAGTTATATTTTCAAACTTTATAGTTCCTATAATTTCTACTGGTAGGTCTGTAAATTCTATTTGTTTACCTTTCTTAGGATATACCGCCATAGTATTCATAAGTTGATTTGTATTAGGTAGACAATATGCACAATTCTGATAAGGCATATTCATTAAATACGCCATTGATCCATCTAACGGAGAGCTCTGTGCAAAGAATCCAACCATTTTTATCTTCTTTCCATCTAACTTTTCTAATTCCTTTATATCTATCATATCTTTAAATTTTACTTCTGTTATTTCATTATTATCTTTTTCACCTGATGCCACACATCCAATCATTATCATAGGTATTATAAATAATATAAAAACTAGCTTTTTCATTACTACTTCTCCTTTTTTACTCTAATGTAAGAATATATAAGGGTTGATACTATAATAACTCCAACATATATGAATACAATATAAAACTCTGTTGGATATACCTTTGTTAAGTCAAGTACTATTCCTAAAGATGATGATATATTATTTACTAGACTTAAAGCTACCCTATTAATTAATAAAGAAATAGTTATACTTACAGCTATTAATATTATTACTTGTCCTAAAACGTAGCTATATATTTTACTCTTATTCATTCCTAAAAACTTAAGTAACTTAATATCATTCTTAGAATTAACAAGCATTAAAAAGCTCATTACACAAGTTAATAGTGATGCTAACACTACTATTATTCCACAAAGCAATAAAGCAACCTGCTTACTCATATCAATATTACCAACTAGCTTTCTTAATATCTTTGTAGTGTTTACAGCTTGTACATCAACATCTTCACTTAAAGAAGTTTCTATTTTATTTGCTGTTGCCAAACTTCCTGTTTTAACAAGTATAGATGTATAACCCATATTATGATCATCCCCTTCATGAGAATACTCTTCTTCTTCTGAATGAATGTGTTCTTCATCGTGTGCATTCCATACACTATTTATACTTGTAAAAAGAGTGTTATCATATGATGTATTAGTCTTATCTAAGATACCAACTAAAATATATGGTGAACTTGTGTGTTCTTCTGCATAGTTACTTGTCCCATGAGATGTAGTAATTTCATCTCCTATAGAAAGATTATAGCTAGTAGCAATGTTATATCCTACAACAACTTCATAATCTTCTTTAAATAATTCTCCTGATTTCAAGCTATAATCATTTAGCAAATCAGTTGTAGTTCCTACTATTCTATTTCCTTTATATGAATCAGCCATAGCTAATGGAACTATAGTAGTTACCTCATATTCATCCATTATATTATCTAAATAATCCGTATCTATAGTTCCTAATGGGTCATCTGAGAAAAACAAACTAGACATTACTAATTGAGTACTACTACCTTTAGGTCCAACTATAATATCGTATTTTTTATCTACCTGATAAAATCCTTCATCTATTTGTGAACTAATATTTATAGATAACATACTTATAGAAATTGCTATACATATTGATATAATAAATAATATACTTACTGTTTTCTTGCTTAATAAAGATTTTATTGAATATCTAAACATTAATTAGCACCTCCAATATTCATCTTTATAAAGTCATCGTATTTTATTACACAATCAAAGTTCTCTATTAATCTATCATCATGAGTAACTACTATTAAAATATTTTTATTTTTCTTATGAACATCTATTAAAGATTTTATAATGTCGTTAGCTAAAGCTTGATTTAATGAACCAGTTGGCTCATCACATAAAAGTATCTTTCCTTCTTGAAGCAATGCTCTTGCTATACAAACTCTTTGCTTTTCTCCTCCAGACAAAGTTTTTACTTTCTGATTTACTTTATTTTTTAAACTTACAACATCTAAAGCTTCCTCTATAGATATCCTCTTCCCTTTAACTTTTTCAATTAACTTTAAATTATCTTTAACCGTAAAATCATTAAAAAGATTAAATTCTTGAGATACATAACTTATATTATCTCGTCTATATTTTTGAAGTTCTTCACTTGATAATTTTTCTAAATTATATATAGAATTATCAATATCTATAGTAATAGTTCCTCCATCAGCTTTTATATTTCCACTAATAATATTTAGTAATGTCGACTTACCACATCCAGAAGGTCCTAATATAACATATGATTTATTATCTTCAAATTTTATATTACTAAAATTAATTCTCTCATTTGAAAACTCTTTATAAACGTCTCTTATTTCTATCATTATAATCTCCTTTTAATGTATTAAATATTTAAAATCATTATCTAGAGATTTAAATATCAAGCCTCACCTTCAAACTAATTAATGTGATACTATTAAGAAAATATTTAGTTTTTCTTACAAGATATTGGATAAAATCTAATCCTATAGATTTCATAAGAGAGAAGATTATAAGTGCTGATCCAAAATGCTGCAAATTTTCTGCACTCTTTTCAATATTAATACAAATTTCACAGTGACCTCTTAAGCAATTGTGATTTTCATTTAATATTGAGTACTGTATATTGGTAAAAATATTAATAATCAAATAAAAAGCCAATAGCAACGCTATTATCTTTTTATTAAATCTAAAAAAACTTATAATTTCTCACCTCCTACCCCTAAAAAACTCTACATTTTATTCTACTATAAAAATTCCTATTTTCAACTATATACACAATAATTTCAAACATACTCCACATTTAACCAAAACTAAAGGAGTTGTCTCAAAACAACTCCTTATTACTATATTAATATATCTTTTTTACTAAAATTAATATGTGCTATTAAATATGCAACTAATGTTGTTACTATCATTACTATTACTCCATTTGTTACTGTCATATTTGGATTTTGCATCATCATAGCACTGCTTCCTGTGAATACACTTATTGAGTCCCCAAAGTTTAAAAATACTAAATGTGCCATTTTTCTTAATGCTGACAGGTTATAACTTCCTATAGTTAAGAATACTGTAACTACTACTGAAATCGCCATAGTTATCATACTACTTTTTATTAATGTAGAAATCATAAAGATAACTGCACACGCTGTTATTATAAATAAGGCTTGGAATAACATAGCTTTTGTAAATAACTCTAAGTTTGTTCCCATATGTCCTGAACCTACAACTTTTGATAATATAGTTGTTCCATCAGCATTTATTATCTTTTCATAAACTGTTCCAATACTTACTGGGTATGCAGAATTATTAACTCCACTAGTTATATTAACAAATAAGAATCCTACAATTTCTGCTCCTAAAATCATCGTAAGAACAGTTATAGTAACTGCTATAAATTTTGATAATAACACTTTTCCTCTAGTTACAGGCTGAATTAGTAAAAACTTTAATGTTGCAGGAGTACATTCTCCTGATACTATATCACTCATAAATACAGCTATACCAGCTACTAATATAGCCATTCCTAAAAACTGCATTAGTGAACTCATATAATTATATGCATCATATTCCCATCCATAAAGTGGTTTAATATTATTATCTCTAAGATACGTTAATTGCTCTAATCTTTCTTTTGATTCCATAGCATACTGTTTTGACCATTCATCATCATACTTCTCATATCTTATTATAGATTCTTTGGCATATTCTATTTCTTCATCTAATTGCTTTTTCCATTCATCTTCATTTACACCATTTTTAATTATATCTTCATAACTCTTTATCTGCTCTTTAGAATATTCTATTGATTCCTCTAAAGATGCTATATACTCTGGATTTACATCAGAATTTTTATTTAATTCAAGCTCCTCTTTGTAGTAATCTAAGTTCTCTTTTGCCATCTCCAATTGTTTCTCTGGAGACTGCCACATCCTCATATTCTTATCTGAGCTATATTGCCCAAAGATTGTAATTCCTATAAACAAAGCAAACAGCACAAATACTATCCATGTCTTTCCCTTTTTTAATAATTTAATAAGTTCATTTTTAATAAGTGTAAGTAACATTATCTTATACCTCCCTCTACTAGTTCCATATATCTCTGCTCTAGTCCTTTTCTTTCTTTATAAATTTCTTCAATACTAAAGTTATTCATAGCTAAATGTTTAACTAGTTTAGGAGTGGAGTTACATTCCATTATTATCTTTAATCCTTTATCACTTTCATTACATGATGAAATATAAGATAACTTGCTTATTTCCTTAACTAAAATATTGTTATCATCATTAGAAACTAAACATACTACATCACTATCTGTTTCCATTGTATTGCTTTCTTTATTAATATCCTCTACAGCTTTAATCACACCATCATTAATAAAAGCAACCTTATCACAAAGATTCTGAACTTCAGATAAAATATGAGAAGATACAAATACAGCCATATCTATTTCTCTAGCAGCCTTTTGAACTACCTCTCTAAAATCTAATATTCCTGAAGGGTCTAATCCATTTGTAGGCTCATCTAAAATTAGAAGCTTAGGTCTTGATAAAAGTGAAGCTGCTAATCCTAATCTTTGCTTCATACCTAATGAATACTTTCTTACTTTATCATCTATCCTATTTTCAAGTCCAACAAGTTTTATAGTTTCCTCTACTTGCTCCTTAGATATTTTTCTTATTCTTGCTATCTGCATTAAATTTTCTCTTCCTGATAAATATTTATATAACTCAGGATTTTCAACTACAGCTCCAACTTCTTTTAATGCCTTGCTTGTATCCCTTTTTAAATCATATCCACATATTTTAATTTCTCCATCTGTAGGTTTAATTAAACCTACAAGCATTCTTATTGTAGTAGTCTTACCAGCCCCATTAGGACCTAAGAAGCCAAAAATTTCTCCTGAATTTATCTCAAAGCTTACACCTTTAATGATTTCTCTCTTGCCAATGGTCTTTTTTAAATTATTTACCTCTAAAACCTTCATTACTTTTCCTCCATTTTTCATGATAATAATGATTATAAATATAAAATCTTAAATATAGGCTATCGAAATTCTTAAAATTTCCTTAAAATAACATACCCCAATGATACGTATTTTTTTGCATATCATTGGGATATAATTTTTTAGTTAATATTTAAATTTTTATTATTACATTTTAAAAACTTTTAGATTTTATATCGTAGCTATTAATTTTACTACTTAGCCTAAATCCTTCTTATTATAAATTATATAAGTTCCAACAATACTCACTAATATTAAAACAGTTGCTACAATTACATATCTAAGTTCAAATCCATCTTTAAATATCTTAGCTGGTATAAAATAATCTGTAGGAGAAAAATATATTAGCCATTCAAAAGACTCCTTTAACTTTCCTAATACACCTACAAAGTAACTTGCAAAAAACACTCCTAAAGCTACTGCTGTAACATTAGTTCTTGCTTTTATTATCATTGATAATAAAAATCCTATTGACATAAATGTATAAGAAAGCATAGCCATTCCAATATACATAATCTTAATATCCATTAATAAATCTATAGTCTTTATATCCTCTGGTTTTACTATTATACCTATTGCCATCGTTACTAATCCAATTATAAAAATGAATATAAAGATAATTACTATAGATGCTAAAAGCTTTGAGGTAACTATTTTATTTCTAGTTATAGGTTTTGAATAAAGGAATTCTATTGTCCCATCTTTTTCTTCCTTACTTAAAGCTGATGCTCCTAATATTAACCCATATATTCCTGCTGCCATCACTATATATTGAAGACAATACCCCATATAATCTTTAATATTTGAAAAATCCATCATTTCATCTATATTAAAAGCTTCCAATAGAGTAGAAGGCATCGCACCTAGCTTATCTCCGACAAGTTCTTGCATTCCCATATCCTTCATACTAGGAAAAAGAGCCATAAACATTATAACTAATGCACTACATACAATAGACCAAATTATAAGAGATTTAAATTGCCTCTTAAATTCAAATTTAAAAATATTCATGGTTATTTTCCCCCTTCATTTTCATAATAGTTCATAAAAGTATCTTCAAGACTTTGTTCATGAATTAAAATCTTATTTATATAAAATTTTGATAAGGCTTTTATAAGATCATCTGCACCATTTGAATAATTAAATATAAATTCAGTACCTTTTAAAGATATAACTTCTCCTCCTAAGCTTTCTATATCTTCTCTCTTTATTTCTTTCGCTTCTATAGTAACTTTCAATCCTAGATTTTTAGTTAGCTTATCTATCTCAATAGTATCAATAATTCTACCTTCTTTAATAACTGCAACTCGGTGACAGAAGTTTTCAACCTCTACTAAATTATGAGAAGATAAAAATACTGTAGTTCCCTTCTTATTTTGTTCTAATAAAATTTCAAATAGCTTTTTTTGAATAAGTGGATCTAATCCATTTGTCGGTTCATCTAATATAAGTAATTTAGGGTTATGAATAAGAGCTTGTACTATAGCAACCTTCTTTTTATTGCCTAAACTTAACTCTCCCATTTTCTTTTCAACTTCTACCTCAAGATTTTCACAAAGCCTAGTTATTTATTCCTTACTACAAGAATTATAAAAGCTTGATGAGTACTTTATTATATCTTTAACCTTTATATCGTCATAAAACTTAACTTCACTAGGTACATATCCTAGAATCTTTTTTATTTCTGAACTTTCCTTTACAATATCTTTCCCTAAAATTTTACCTTCTCCTGATGTTGGAAAGATAAAATTTAATAATGTTCTTATAGTAGTAGATTTACCCGCTCCATTAGGTCCTACAAATCCAAAAATTTCTCCTTCTTTAACTTTTAAATTAACATCTACTATACCTCTACTTTTCCCATAACTTTTTGTTAAACTTTTCGTTTCAATAGCATACATCTAATTTCCCTCACCTTCATTACTTTTTTTTAATTCCTTATATACCTTCAACCTTTCATTAAATCTTTCACCAGTAAGCTTTGTATAAATGTAAATAGAGCCAGCTGTTATTATAAAGCATACAGTAAAAATACTAACTGCTATAATGATATTATTTAAATCATTTAAATTAAACCAATTAAAAACTTTTGCGAATCCATATCCTAATCCTATTAATATAAGATAATGAATTAATACTTTAACTTCCCTTTTTACCTTATTCATAAAATTAAAAGTATATAATACATATTGCAGCATAGTTAACAATATTGATATTGCAGCCATTTGCCATATAAGAGAAAACGATATACTATCAGCACCAATAAATGGTCCTATTAAAGCATACATTATAACTTCACCTGCAAAAAACAAACAGCATAACTTCTTTATCTCATAACTATTAATGAAGAATGTTCTCATAATAATACACCTCCTTAAAAATTAAGCTTTCTCTTTAATAAAGGCACATATTGCCTTGATACTACTAATTTTTCGTTATTTTCCAAAATCACTTCTAGCTTTCCTCCAAATACAGTAGTAATAACTTTTATTTTAGAAAGATTTATAATAGTTGATTTAGATGCTCTAAAGAAATCCGAATTGGCAAACTTATCCTATAATTCATATAATCTTAAACTACTCTCATAAACATCTTTATGAAGATAAATAAAAGTCTTTTTATCAACTGATTCAAAATAGTAAATGTGATCTACATCTAAAATGAATAACTTCCCATCCTTTGTTCCAGTTATCTTTCTATCGAAGGCTCTAATTGTAGCTATCATTTTAAGCAAATTTTCATCTACTCTCTTACAATTAACTACTATTTCTAATTCCTCTATATCTTCCGATTCATTTATAATTATTCTCATTTAAAGCCCCCTCTATAATTTTTCCATATTTTAAGTATATGACTTCTATTATTACACTACAATGCTTTTATACTAAGTTGCATATATTTCATACTAAGATGTAAATATGTTATATAACATTGAAATGAGAAAATTAAAAACTTCAGATAATTTAAAGTATATTGATTCTAAAAATGAAGTTTCTGTAGGCTAAATTAAATTTTAATGGGTATGTATCAAAAATTATTTTGATACATACCCATCTATATTTTATCTATGCAACTTTTCTATATATATTTCTAATAACATTCTCATTCTCCATAGATACATTAAGAACTAACGGTACTATAGTTGATAGAGACATTAATGTTAATAACATGACTACTCCTAATGCCCCAATAGTTAACGCAATGTAAATATTGTAAATTACAGGTACATACATAACTATAGTAAACATAGTAGCTATTAATAACATATTTTGATTTTTAAATTTCTTAGTTAAAATTATAGAGATAAGAGTCATAATTACTGGCCATAAGAACAAGTAGCTTCCCCCTGGAAGGGCTATCATAAATATTACTAATAAAAACTCATTAAACCAAAGTCCCCCAAACAGCATAGACTCTAAATCTTCTCTATTTTTAGCTAATTTCTTTGATAATAGTGCCACTAAAACAGAAGTTAAAATTACAGCCATTAAAACAATGAAATCTGAACCTGTAATTCTAGGCATATACGTTATTTTAAATTCAATACCACTTACCATTGAAATTATGTAAGATATTGCTATACCTATTGCTGTACTAGCTAATGCTAATCCTGTCCAAACAGCTATCCATTTTACTACCATCTTAGCGTTTACTTTTAAGTTTCTCATAATAACTACTAAGGCTATTAATGAAATTACCGCAAGTATAGTAGCTATAAGTGAAGTATAATTTATAAATACATTTGGTAATAAGGTAAAGAACACACTATTTTGATTAGATTGAAAATAATCAGCTTGTCCATATTTTGCGTTGTATACATATTCTTGTACTATAGGTAGTACTTGTTCTCCATAATGTTGGATAGATGTATCACTTATATTATCGTAATTATCATTCTTTGTATGATAATAATCTAAGTCATTCAATACAGCAAAATTTATTCCAGGTAAACCTGCATCTTTAAACTCTGTAAAGTCTGAACCGTTAGGCATCTTATTATATACATCAGCAGCTAAAGAGTATGATACTGGTAAATTAGCCTTCTTGTATAAATCTATAACCTTTTTATTATTGTTACTAGTTTCAAACATCAAAGCTGGTCCTTTAATTCCACGTGCTTCTAAATTAACTACAAAGTTAACATTCTCATATAGGTCAAAGTTATTATTCATCTCTTCCTTTGCCCCCATAAGCCCCATTTCTTCACCATCAGTAATTAATATCTTTATACCATTTTCTAATTCTTGTCCACTTTCTTTTATAATTCTAACTATTTCTAAGATAGTAGATACACCATATCCGGCATCTGCTGCTCCTTTTGACTCTCCATCCTCTCCTGACCTCTTCTTAGGCGATGAATCATAGTGAGATGCTAGCATAATATAACTTCCATCTTCTCCATTTTTTCCATCAATTTTAGCATATATATTATTTATATCATATATACCACCTTTAGAACTTTCTACATCTTCATATGTAAATACTTCTGGTTCTAATCCCAATTCTTTTAACTCATTTAATATATACTCCCTAACTCTTCCTAGGGCCTCTGGTTCTTGTATACTATGAACTTCCTTAGAAATCTCTTTTATATGCTCCTTTGCAATTTCTGTAGAAAATCCACTATCTTCACTTTTAGGTCTTGGAGTATATAACGAAGTAATTCCTAAGACAATTGATAAAATAATTGATAAAAATAAAATAATTCCTTTGTTTCTCATCTTTTTTACCACCCTTCAATATAAGTAACCCCATTAATGAGGTTCTTTATAGCTTATGTAAAAATTACAATACAGATATAATATCAAAATTTATTTTGATAATCAAATATTTTATTTTTAAAAATAAAAAGTTATCTTGAACTAATAAGATAACTTTTTAAATATCATATTTAGAGTGTTTTAAATCACATTAAATTATTATTTGTAGCTTTTTAGCTTAATCGCTCATTTATTCTCCGTAACTTATCTTCTCACATTCATAACTTTTCTGTTTTACTTTAATATTCTTTAATATACTGTGAAAAATCATTGTCAATATTGGAAACACTGCAGCTAAAAGTATAGCTACTCTTAATCCAAATTGTTCAGAATTAATTGAATAACTAGCAAAAGATGTCCAATTACTAGTTGTAAAATCAGTAACTCTACCAATAAGCCAAGGCCCTATAGCTGCTCCAACATCTCCTGCCGCAGCAAGTAATGCAAACATGGAAGCTCCAGCTAATGGTAACCTACTTGATGCCACTACTAATGTTCCTGGCCATAATAAACTTACAAATATTCCACAAATTCCACAGGCTATAATAGATAACCAATTATACGGTGATATAGCTACTACTAAATAACATATCGCTGCTCCTAGCGATCCCCAAATCATCACCTTATTTATATTTATTCTAGAACCATATACTCCATATATAGCTCTACCTATTCCTAACATAATTGCAAAGAAGCACATACCTAACATATCTCCTACAAACTTAGGTATTAAAAGTCCTCTTTCCATATAAGTCGCTGCCCACTGATTCATACTAACTTCTGATGCAGCACCTAACATTATTGCAAAAAAAGCAACTATAAAAATAGGATTTTTTATAAGTTCTCTTATCTTCATAATTTTAGATTCGTGTAATTTTTGAGTTAATGGCACTCTCATAAATATAAAGAAATTTACTATAGGAACTATTGCCCAAATCATCATAATAATCCACCATTTTTCTTTTCCAAAAGAAAATAAAAAAATAGATGTTATAACAACAACCGTTACTTGTCCCCATGCATAGAATGAATGTAACAAACTCATTGCCGTTGCCTTATCATCTGATGGTATAGAATCAATAATCGGACTAATAACTAGTTCTAAAAGTCCTCCCCCTCCTGAAAATATTATAGTAGAAAGCACAAAGCCTGCGAAAATATTTTCACTAAATACCCTTGGAGTTATAGAAAATAATATTAACCCTAATGCACATATTCCATGAGCAACTACAACAAATGGTCTAAACCCATATTTATCAACAGGCCTACTAAATACTACATCAAATATTACTTGGGTAACAAAATTTATAAGTACTAACGCACCTAACTGAGAATAAGATAACCCATAACCTTCTCTTAACGTTACAAACAATATTGGTACTAAATTTATTACTGTAGCTTGTACAAAATATCCTATATAACAAGCTATAATTGTCCATTTATAAGATTTTTCACTTCTCATATCTTTCTCCTTTTGAGTTCTTATCTTATAAATTATACCACATAACCTTAATATTGTTTGTTTTTTATTTAATTTTCCATTACTGAAATTATATTGCAATATATAATAAATTATTGTATATCTAGTAATTCATATTTTTCAAATTATATTCACAGAATTAAATATACTATTTATATTTACCTTATTCTAATGTTATTATATATATGGTTATTTTCATTATATAAACAGTAGAAAAACTACTATTACGAAAGGAAATACTATGATAGAACAGGATTACGAAAGATTATTAAATATCGAAACAAAGAAAGAACAAAAGAATTTTCACCAATCACTTCACTATAATAGATACGAGGCAACACCATATTCAGCACTTGAACTTTTATTTAAAGAGTATAAAGTATGTGACTCTGATTATATTGTTGATTATGGTTGTGGAAAAGGCAGATTATTATTTTATATAAATCATTTTTTTAATTCTAATGTTACAGGTGTAGAAATGGATAAGAATTTCTATAATGATTGTTTATCAAATACAAACTCTTATTTACTTAATCACAAAAAATCTATAGGTAAAATTAATTTTGTAAATGATTTTGCTGAAAACTATATAGTGTCTGAAAAAGATAATAAATTTTACTTCTTTAACCCTTTTTCAATACAAATATTTATGAAAATAGTTGATAATATTTTAGAGTCTATTGAAAAATGTAATAGAGTAGTAGATATAGTTTTATATTATCCTTCTGATGATTACATATATTACTTAGAAAGCTGTACAGCTTTCACACTTATTAAAGAAGTTAAAATAGATGAACTTTTTATTAAGGACTCTAGAGAAAGATTTTTAGTCTATAGACTTAGTTTATTTTAAAATATTCCTTCATAAAAATAAAAAATATGACTTCTGCATTTATTCGTAATCTTTGCATAAGTCATATTTCTT
>OLNJ01000625.1_pt1 | contig 27020 bp, 24 predicted proteins | sample 1672191 | NCBI WGS metagenome assembly OLNJ01 (sample SAMEA3136657, study PRJEB25190) | human gut metagenome | biome: human gut; feature: human-associated habitat; material: faeces | place: Austria | collected 2013 | reverse complement strand
TTAGAGATCTTTTCCCTATTGCCATAGGCAATATTTTCTCCTCAGCTTTAGCTGACTTTTCCCCTTTGACGAAGTCAAACCTTTCACCAAAGTGCTTCGCACTTTATTTCATTTGCACTTATCTTATTCTTAACTCTACAGTATTAGCTATTAACCATGCAAAGTTCTGGCATATGCTCATGTAATGATACTGCTATTCCATCTTCTTCATTTGATGAAGTTATTTCATCTGCTATAGCTTTTAAGTCTTCTACAGCATTTGCCATAGCAACTCCGATTCCTGCATATTTAACCATTGATGCATCGTTATGCCCATCTCCAAAAGCAATCATTTCTTCTCTTTTATATCCCATTGGAATTAGGACTGTATCTAAAGCTTTAGCTTTATCAATTCCATTAGCAGTAAATTCAAAATAGAATGGTGCTGTAAACATACAACTTAATTTATCCTTAAAAGGCTCCATCATAGCTTTATAATTTTCTGCTAAATAATCTGCCTCTCCTGCAGTTAAAATTTTATTTAGTGGATAATCAGCAAATGCTGCTAAATCAGCTTTTTCACATAATTTAAACTTTCCTCCACGAGACTCGTATTGAATTATATTAAATGGTTTACCATTAACCTCTATCTCATTATCAAAAACATCATTAACATACATATAGTCGCCTTTATCAATCATAGGCTTAACTTTAAAATTTTTCATATGCTCAAGAACAGCTTGTCCCTCTTCTACTGTCATAGTTTGATTGAATAAAACTTCATTAGTCTCACAATCTACCACCTTTGCTCCATTAAAAGAAACTAAAAGACCGTTATATTTATCCATTTTTAATTCTTTAGCAAAATCCATTAATCCTGATGTAGGTCTCCCTGATGCTAGTATTAATTTTGCTCCTGCTTCTTGTGCTTTAAGTAAAGTTTCTTTAGTTTTTTCTGTAATTACCTTTTTACTATTAGTTAATGTTCCATCTACGTCCATTATTATTACTTTTATACTCATAATATTCTCCATTCCTTCCATTACTAATTATTACAATTGATAGATAAAGAAATTATCTTATATATAAATATTTTGAGGAATTATATCAAAATATTTATTAGTATGTGCTTTTTACCTTTAATAAAATAATTTTTCTTTATCTATCTCTACAAGAGAAATTATAATTAATATAAAAATAAAATAAATATTTTTGGAATCTAAAGAATTATTTTTTCATTTTTCTATACATATTTATAACTTTTTTGAAAAATCTTTATCATAATATCAACTTTTTCAACCTATTTAATTTATTATAAAGAAAAGACTATTATCTTAAGAAATAATAGAGATATTATTAACTTTATTAATAGTTACCATAGATTAAATTAAATTCTTATTAGCAGAATAACTAATAAGAATTTTTTCATAATCATACCTAATTTAACATAATAATTTAATTATTTGCACAAAATACTTTTAATATTACTACACACTAAATATATTTTCTCGCTGACTATCAATTTAATAGGCACATAATAAAATCAAAGGAGTGTTTTCAAATGTTTAAAGTAGATAGACACAAGTGTATAGCTTGTATGCAATGTATTAAGGATTGCCCTGCTCGTGTAATTTCATTAAAAGATGGAAAAGCAGATATTAATAATGAAGGTTGTATTAAATGTGGACACTGTATAGCAATATGTCCCGTAGATGCTGTTTCAACAGATGATTATAACATGAACGAGGTAATACCTTATGACAAAGAAACCTTTTCTGTAGACGCTGATAATCTCTTAAACTTTATTAAATTCAGAAGAAGCGTTAGAAGATTTAAAAATAAAGAAGTTGAAAAGGAAAAGATAATGAAAATTATCGAAGCTGGAAGATATACTCAAACTGCAACTAATAGCCAAGACGTTTCTTATATAGTAGTTACTGAAAAACTAAATAAACTTAAAGAATTAGCTTATGAAAGCTTAAAAAGAAAAGGTGAATATATATTAGCAAATTTAACACCTGAAACAGAACACCTTAAGAGATATGCTAATATGTGGCTATATAGTTATAATGAATTCAAGAAGGACCCAATAAAAAATGATAGACTATTCTTTAATGCTCCCCTTTCAATATTTGTTACTTCACCAAATCCACTAAATGGTGGTTTAGCATCTTCAAATATGGAACTTATGACTGATGCATTAGGTCTTGGAACCTTCTTTAGTGGCTTCCTACAAATTGCTGCTCAAGATAATAAAGAAATACTAGATTTACTTGGAATAGAAGATAGTAAATTAATAATTTCATGTTTAGTAATTGGATACCCTGATGTTAAATATCAAAGAACTGCCCCAAGAAAAACTGCCAATATTAATTGGATATAGCACTATAAGTCGGCATAATATGCCGACTTATCTATCATAATTGCTATTTATTTTACTTTATAATCATAAAATTGAAAAAGAATATCCTAATAAAAGAAGATGATTCATGTTCAATACATAAATTATCTTTTTTTAATTGCATTCCCATATAAAATTATTATGATTAACTATATAGGGTACATTTTAAATTGTATGAATATATGGTATTTTAATATTATTTAATTCCTGCTAATAATTCTTTAGCTTTACTTATTTGTTCTTTCTTAACATTTATAATATTTTCAGCTACTTTCTTAACTACTTCATTATCAGAATATTTTAAGTAAGTATTTGCTAACGCTATATCTGCTTCATTATTTAAATTCATTATATTTAAATAATTCTTAGCTGGATCTTCATATCTTTCATAAGCATATAAATTATTAAATCTACCTTTAAGTAAACTATTGAACTCTTTAACGTATGCCTCGTTTCCTTTAGTAGGTTTATTCATATCTTTAGCTAAATCTTTTTTTATGATTCTCATTTCTCTTAATTCACCATTTTCAGCAGATAATAAATCATTTGCATATTCAAGTACTTCAGGATTATCAGTATATCCTTGAATAATAGTAGAAAGCTGTATTTCTTCAGTATGTAATGCTATCATCTCATTAATAAAATTATAATCAATGTTTTCAGTAATAGGTAATACTTGCATAGTTTTTTCCATTCTCTTTATTATTCTTTCAGATTCATTATCAAACTCACTATACCTACTTTCTTCCATAACATAATCATTGTTAACTTCTGTCTTTTCTAAAGCATATACTGGTTTAACCATAAAACTAGTAAACAATAAAAGAACTAATAAATACTTTTTCATAATAGTGCCTCCTATAATATAACAATTTATTTTTTTTCATAAAAATACTACTGATATTACTAAACACTAAATATATTTCCCTGCTAATCATCAAATTATTATGTTATAGCAAAATTACAAAAAATTTCTAAAAAAAATGCTACCTTAAAACAATTTTAACAATAAAATTTTTATTAAAATAACTATTGTTTAACTGTTTTGAGGTAGCTATATATTATTAAGGAGGTATCTGTTAGCATAATAAAACAAAACTATCTTCAATTACTTACCCAACTTTTAAATTCTTCATCGGTAGCAAGAACGTAATGAGTTCCTCCTACATGTTGTTCTTTACCTTTACTATAATCTATTCCACTAGTCTCATAACAATACTCTTCTGCTATTCTCACTTTTTCTACTATAGGATTAGGATGTGGAATAGCTGATATTAAAGATTTTGTATATGGATGTATTGGATTTGAAAATATCTCTTCTGTAGTTCCTGTTTCTAATAGATTTCCTAAATGTAAAACACCAATTCTATCGGAGATATATTTAACCATTGATAAATCATGAGCTATAAATAAAAATGCTATATTTGTTTCTTCTTGTATATCCTTCATTAGGTTTACAACTTGAGCTTGAATTGATACATCTAATGCACTTATAGCTTCATCTGCAATTATAAGTTTTGGATTCATAATAAGAGCTCTTGCTATTCCTATACGCTGTCTTTGTCCTCCTGAAAATTGATGTGGATATCTACTTGCGTGCTCTCTTGATAATCCTACTTTTTCTAATATTTTATATACTTTTTCTTCTCTTTCTTTTTTATCTTTACATAATCCATGAATGTCTAGACCTTGAGCTATTATATCTAAAACCTTCTTACGAGGGTTTAAACATGCCATAGGGTCTTGGAAAATCATCTGCATATTTGTCCTAAGATGCTTTTCTTCTTTTTTAGAGAGTTTTCCTGTTACATCAACTCCATCAAAAGTTATCTTTCCTCCTGTAGGATTATATAAACGAATAATAGACCTTCCAATAGTAGACTTACCACTTCCTGATTCACCAACAAGTCCATAAGTCTCTCCTTGATAAATATTAAAGGAAACTCCATTAACAGCTCTTACCATAAACTTTTTATTTACTTTAAAATACTGCTTTAAATTTTCAACCTTTAGCAAAGGCTTCTTCTCTTCCATACAGGTCCGCCTCCTTTAACATTCTATCTATCTTTAACTTAAGCTCTTCTGGCATATCTATTTTTGGTGCTTTTTCGTGAAGCAACCAAGTTGCTGCATAATGAGTGTCTGAAACTTTAAACATAGGAGGCTCTAATCTATAGTCTATTTTTAATGCATACATATTTCTTGGTGCAAAGGCATCACCTTTAACAGGCATTAAAAGATTCGGTGGACTTCCTGGTATTGTGTACAGCTTATTGTCATCTGTATCTAAATCCGGCATTGCTGATAAAAGTCCCCAAGTGTATGGGTGCTTTGGCTCATAAAATATTTCATCTACCTTACCTTTTTCAACTATTTTACCTGCATACATTACTGCTACATAATCTGCAACCTTTGCCACAACTCCTAAATCATGAGTTATATATATTACTGATAGATTCATCTTTCTTTGAATGTCTTTTATAAGCTCTAATATTTTAGCTTGAATAGTAACGTCTAAAGCTGTCGTTGGCTCATCACATATTAAAAGGTCTGGGTTACAAGCAAGTGCTATAGCTATAACAACTCTTTGTCTCATTCCTCCTGAAAGCTGATGAGGATAGTTTTTCATACGCTTTTCAGCATCATTTATCCCAACAAGCTTTAATAGCTCTACAGCTCTATCATAAGCTTCCTTCTTAGACTTTTTATAGTGATAAATCATTCCCTCCATTATTTGTTTTCCGATTGTCATCGTAGGGTTTAGAGATGTCATAGGGTCTTGGAATATCATCGCTACCCTCTTCCCATTAATTCTATCTCTCATTTCTTTTTTAGATAGTTTTAATAAATCTACATCTATCTTTTCATCATCCCTATAATAAGTAAAATTAACAGTACCAGAATTTATTTCTCCATTATTGCTTAATATGCCCATAACAGATTTCATTGTAACTGACTTACCACTACCACTTTCACCTACTATAGCTAATGTTTCACCTCTATATAAATCAAGCTCTACTCCTCTAATTGCATTTACCTTACCTTGTGATGTTGTAAAAGATATGGATAAATCTCTAATTTCTAATACTTTTTCTCTCATCTACATCCACCTCCTACATTTCCTTCATCTTAGGGTCGAAAGCATCACGAAGTCCATCTGCTAGCATATTAAAGCTAAGCATTAATAGTGCTAAAACTACTACTGGTGGTATTATCATATAAGGATGTGTTGTAAATGACTTAAATGCTTCACTTATAAGTGAACCTAAAGATGCCATAGGTGCTGGAACTCCAAGTCCTATAAATGCCAAAAATGCTTCTGTAAATATTGCATTTGGAATTGAGAACATTGTATTTGTAATTATTTGACCAAAAATATTAGGTAATATCTCTTTAAAAATTATAAAGAAATTTCTTGCTCCTAAAGTTCTTGATGCTAATATAAATTCCTGTTCTTTTAATTTTAAAACTTGTGCTCTAGCTATACGACTCATACCAATCCATCCCGTAATCATAAGAGAAAATGTAATTGTTAAAAGTCCAGGCTTCAGTACAATTATAAGCAAAGTAACTATTACAAGATTAGGTATCCCATTTAATATTTCAGCAAATCTTTGCATTGCATTATCAATAGCTCCACCAAAATAACCTGAAATAAGTCCATAGCTTAGACCAAAAAGCATATCTATTAAAACTGCAACTAATGCTATATATAAAGATATCCTTGTTCCCATCCATGTCCTAGTAAATATATCTCTACCTAAAACATCAGTTCCAAACCAGTAATAAGTATCTTCAAGTCCTGTAACACTACCATTTGCTGATACATATTTATTAACTTCTACTACCCCTGATGATGTTGTCATCTTTTCACTACCATCAAATATCCCCAACTTCTCTAACCCTGGAATTCTTGGTGCTAAATTTTGATGAGCTATTATTTGAGAGTCATAAGTATGTTCATTTAATCCAACTCCAATTACAGCCATAAATATTATTAAAACTATACATATTAATCCGATTATTGCACCTTTATTTTTAACAAATCTACTCAATACATCTTTCCAATAAGGTTGACTAGCATAGGTAGTATCAATAGTAGCTACATTTTCTGAACCAACTAATTCAAAATCATCGTCTAAAAAATCTAATTCTATATCTCTTGCAACTACATTACTCATGGTTATCCTCCTTTGCTAATCTTATTCTTGGGTCAATTACTCCGTATAATATATCAACTATAAGCATTATTCCTATATACATTGCACTATAAATAAATGCTAAAGCCATAATTACGTTATAATCATTTGATTGTATAGCTGTAACTAAAAGGCTTCCTATTCCAGGAATAGAAAATATCTTCTCTATAACTAAACTACCTGTCATAAGACCTACAACAAGTGGTGCTAAAACTGTTATTATTGGAATTAATGCATTTCTTAATTCATGTCTAACTATTAATTTTGCTCCTTTTATCCCCTTACTTTCAGCTAAAAGTATATAATCTGAATCTATTACCTCTAGCATCTCTGTCCTTGTAAATCTAGCTATTGTAGCTACTGTAAACATACATAAAGCAATTGTCGGTAATATAGAAGATTTAAATGGTGTTCCGGTAGAATAAAGAAGTGGAAACCATTTTAATTTAAATCCTAAAGAATATGAAAGTGCTAAAGCAAATACATATGATGGTAAGCTAACACCTAAAACTGAGATTATTGTTGTTATTGTATCCCAAATTTTATTATGATTTAGTGCTGCTGTTATACCTAAAATCAATCCTACTATAGTTCCTAAAAGAACTGCTTGTCCTCCTATTTTTAGAGAAATAGGCAATCTTGTTTTAAGTAAAGTTGATATAGGTGTATTTTTAGCTATTGTGTATGAAACTCCAAAGTCACCAGTAATCATGTTCTTCACATAATTGAAAAATCTTATATATATAGGCTGATCTAATCCATATTTCGCATTTAATATAGCTATTTGATCTGCTGTTAATTTTTCATCATTAAATGGAGAGCCTGGCATAAATTCTAGCATTAAAAATAATACTAAAAGGATGGCTAATAGAGTTAACACCGCGATACATATTCTCTTAAACAAATATTTTTTCATCGTGTTTGCCTCCTTTAAACAATATTACAGTGGCTAAACTTAGACCACTGTAACATTTGTTAATACATCTTAATTTTTAGTAGCATTCTTAAATACTCTATTAATACCTACTGAGTGGAACTCAATTCCTGAAACATTACTCTTAATCATTACAGCATTACCTTTTTGGTAAACTGGGAATATAACTGCTTCATCCATTACTACAGCTTCAGCTTCTTTAAGTGCTTCCCATCTCTTTTCAACATCTAATGCTAATTCACCTTTTTTAGCTGATTGAATTACTGCATCATAATCTGGATTTGACCAGAAACCATAGTTGTTAGCACTATCTGTAGTCCACATATCTAAGTAAGTCATTGGGTCTGCATAGTCAGGTCCCCATCTAGTTAATCCTAATTCAAATGTACCTTCTTGCATTCTTTCAACTCTGTTCTTCTTAGGCATAACTTCAAGATTTATAGTAACACCTGGAAGTGTAGTTTGAATTTCTGCTTGAATAAATTGTGCTACATTTTGAGCTGATTCTGTATCTTCAACTATCATTGTATAAGTAAATGAATCTTTACCTAATTCTTCTTTAGCCTTTTCAAAATATTCTAAAGCTTTTACTTTATCACAAGAAAGATAAGTAGGAGTTCCGTCTCTAAAGTCCTTACCATCTGGTCCTGTTGCTAATAATGTTGGTACTGCAAAATCTGCTACTATAGAACCATCTTTTAATATATTATTTACTATCGCATCTTTATCAAAAGACATAGCTAATGCTTTTCTTAAATTTTCATTTTCTAATCCAGCGACAGTTTGGTTAGGAGATATATACCAAAGGTATCCAGCCATTATGTTGTTAAACTCAGAGTCTCCTTGGAATTGCTCTACTTGTTCACCAGAAAGTGTAGCTACATCTAAATCTCCGTTTTGGTAAGCAAGCATAGTTTGTTGTGCATCCTTAATTACTTGATATTTAATACCAGAAAGACTAACTGCATCAGCATCCCAATAATCTTCATTTTTAACTAACTCTATTGTTGTTGCTGCTGGTTCATATGAAGTAACTTTAAATGGTCCATTACAAAGAATAGTATCTGGACTTGTTGCAAAACTATCACCACATTGATTAAAGAACTCTTCATTTACTGGTAAAAATGAAGGGAAAGACATTAAGCTTTCAAAGAATGGAACTGGGGTATCCAATTCAATTTCTAAAGTCTTATCATCTTTAGCCACAACTCCTAATTCGTCTAAATCCATTTCCCCAGATGCAATTGCATCAGCATTTTTTATACCTGCAATTCCTACTATAAATGCATATTCACTTGCAACATTAGGATCTACAAGACGCTTCCATGCAAATACAAAATCATTTGCAGTTACAGGGGTTCCATTTGTCCATTTTGCGTCTTTTAAAGTAATTGTATACTTTAATCCATCTTCACTCTTTTCAACAGTGTCTGCTAACGCCTTAATAGGTGACCCTGCTTCATCTACAGAGAATAACCCTTCAGTTACTGCAGCTAAAACTTCAAATGAAGTTCCATCTGTTGCAATTTGTGGGTCCATTGATGCTACTTCAACATCGATATGAACCTTTAAACTATCACTACTTTGGCTAGCAGCTCCATCTGTAGATGCTGATTGATTAGAATCTCCAGATGAAGTTCCGCCTGATGATGTACTACTATTTCCACATGATATCAGCCCCAATGACAATGCAGAAACAAGTACCAAGGATAATAATTGTTTAATCTTTTTCATCCTTTTGCCCCCTTATTAATTTTTATAAAAAACAAAACGAGGTTATAGTCTTTTGTTTAAGTCTTAACCCCGTTGTTTATTATATATTATTATAATGAGTTTATTTAATATTTGTCAATAATTTCCATTAGTTTTTTTTAATCTATCAATGATTTTCGTATTACATTATTTTTTTAATAATTTACTTAATACTTTTAATACAAACGTTTTCCAAGACACATTTGTATAATTTTCGTAAATTAATCCTAAAACTTTATAAATCCTTTAAATAACTGATATATTATTCTACAATATTTTAATGAATACTGATATTATTATCTTTATATTATTTCTTACTTTCTATTTTGAATATTGATATTTTTACATTCTTAATCAGTTTTATGTATACACTACAACTATATAATTAATTATTGTAAGTTGGTGAATTTGATTTGAATAAAATATCAAAAAGAGGTTTTGATTTAAATGATAAAAGATGGTTTTCTGAAAAAGAACTTATTAGACTACGAAAAGCTCACGAAGAAATAAAGTGGCTACTTAATAGAGATTATAAACTTGAATCTATAATAAACTTTGTTGGAAGTAGATATCAATTTTCTACTAGGCAAAGAGATGCTTTAAAGCGTGCTACTTGTAGTTCTGCAAATGAACTACTGAGAAAATCTAAAGAAATTAGTATTAATGATATAAAAGGACAATCTCTTAATATAGATGGATTTAATTTAATAATTAATTTAGAAGTTGCATTATCCGGAGGGACCTTAATAATAGGTGATGATGGATTAGTAAGAGATTTAGCTGGCCTTAGAGGCACTTATAAACTTATTGATAAAACTGATATAACCTTAGACTATATATTTAATTTCTTAAAGTCTATAAATATTGAAAGCATTAATATATATTTAGATTCTCCTGTGTCTAATTCAGGAAATCTTAAAATTAAAATTTTTGAATATGCTGAAAAATATAATCTTAATACAAGTGTAGAATTAGTAAATAACGCTGACGTTATTTTAGAAAAATTAAATAACGTAGTTACAAGCGATGCTACTATTCTTGATAAATGTATCAGCCATTTTAACTTGAGCAAAACAATAATAGATAAGTATATACAAGATGCAAATATAATTTCTTTAACATGATTTCTATAACTATATCTTAATTATTAAATATATTTTTACTATTTTAATTTAAACAAATAAGTCAGCATTATTGATATGATTACATAAATATAATCTCATATCTCTATGCTGACTTTATATTTTAACTTTTAATTTATTAACTAGAGCCTATCCTCCAATTTGTCCTTTAAGACCTTCGTTTAATACTACTTCTAAAAGCATATCCATATAGTCACTACTTAAGGTTTCTACTCCGTCAAGTATATAATTTCTATCTAATCCTGTGTACTTATCTTGACCCATTCGATGATAAGGAAGTAGGTGTAATCTAGTTACTCCTTTTAATGTTTTTGCAAATCTTGCAATATCTCTTATTTCTTCCTTAGTATGATTGAATGTTGGAATTACAGGAACTCTTATAATTAAATCAGAGTCTGACTCTGCAATTATTTTAGCATTTTCTAAAATAACCTTATTATCTCTTCCAGTAAACTTCTTATGCTTTTCTGAATTAGTATGCTTAATATCCATCAGAACAGTATCAACTTCTGAAATTATATATTTTACTATATCAGAATCTACTGCTGCTGTGGTTTCTATTGCAGTAGAAATTCCAATCTCATTACACTCGTGAAGTAAAGCTTTTGCAAATTCAGGCTGACACATACACTCTCCTCCTGATAAAGTTATCCCTCCACCAGAACGTTTATAATATGCTCTATCTTGCTTTATTTTTTCTAATACCTCTCTTACAGTTACATCCTGTCCTATAATCTTATTCTTTCCAGCTACAATCATATTCTCAATATCAAATCTTTGAGATTCTGGATTACAGCACCATTGGCACCTTAAAATACATCCCTTTAAAAATACTATTGTTCTAATTCCTGGACCATCATGTATTGAGAACTTTTGTATATCAAAAATTCTTCCCTTTACATCTAAATTACTCATATTATATCTCACCCTTCTAGAAACCTCTTTGTTCTGTACGGTTAATTATGTCATCTTGTAATGACCTAGATAGTGACGTAAATAATGCACTATATCCAGCAACACGAACTACTAAAGTCTTATATTTTTCTGGATATTTTTGAGCTTCAATTAATGTTTCTCTACTTACTACATTAAATTGAATATGACTTCCCTTTTGGTCAAAATACCCTCTAATAAAGTTAACAAAAGCCTCAAGGCCTGTTCTTCCAGCTAAAACTGATGGATGGAATTTTTGATTAAATAACGTTCCATTAGATGCTATTCCATGGTCAAGTCTAGCTACAGAATTAGCTGCTGCTGTAGGGCCATTAACATCTTTACCAGCTGAAGGTGATACACCATCTGCCACTGGGGTATAAGCTAATCTTCCATCTGGAGTTGCACCTGTTTGTGCTCCTAGAGGTACATTAGCTGAAACTGGATAAAGTCCAGCTTGGTATTGACCTCCTCTTGGATTTTTATAATTTTCTAAAGGTTTAGTATATACATAAGCTACATCTCTAGCAAATTGGTCTACTTCCTTAATATCATTTCCGAACTTAGGAACAGCTTCAATCATTTCTAGTAATTTATCATATTTAGCTTTCTTAGAATTATCTAAACTATCTAATGCAATTGTAGCTGATACTTGTGCAACTACCTCTGCATTTATAGCATGTCCATCATTCTCTAATTCCTTAATAACTTCTCTTGTTAGCTCTTCAACTCTTTCTAAAGATATACCTCGTCCATAATTATTTTCAAGTGCATCCTTATACTCAGCTAATGTTACCTTCTTTTCATCAAAAACTAATTTTTTAATTGCATATAAAGAGTCTGCCATATTTGCAATACCAAACCCTTGTGGTCCTGTAAAGTTATATATTGCTCCACCTTCTTGAACGCTCTTTCCTCTACTTATACAATCATCAACCATTGATGATAAATAAGGTAATGGACACCTTTCCATATGTGCCATATCTATAGAGTTATCCGCATTAACTAATAATTCTATACAATATTTCATTTGCTTTTTATAAGCATCATAAAACTCTTCAAATGTATTCATCTTAGTTACATCACCAGTTTCAACTCCAACAAGCTCTCCTTTATCATAACCATTACTAAATACTAACTCTAATGGTCTACACATATTAAAGAACGCCGCATCATGCCATCCATCTGTCTTTCCAGCCTTTTGAGGCTCAACACAACCTATTATGTTATATTCTCTAGCATCTGCTAAAGTAAGTCCACGATTAAGTAATGATGGAATTATAACTTCATCATTGTAATATGCAGGTAATCCAATTCCTGTACGAGTTAATTTAGCTGCTTTTATTAATAATTCATGAGGACTTCCATTCCATACTCTAACTGATAATGATGGTTGAGGTAGCATTACGTGCATTGATGCTTCAATTGCCATAAAAGATAAATCATTAGTTACATCAATACCTCCTGCATCTTGCCCTCCAACTATCAAGTTTTGGAATAAACCATAACCTGCAAAACCTTCTGCTGAACCAGCATCTCTTACTTTATTTAAATCATTTAATTTTACCCATATACAATCCATTAATTCTTGGGCAAACTCTTTAGTTATTTTTCCTGCATCTAAATCTGCCTTATAATATGGATACATATATTGGTCAAATCTACCTGGAGATATAGAATGTCCACTAGACTCTACTTGAAGTAACATTTGCACAAACCAAAAAGATTGGCATGCTTCATAAAAACTTCTTGCTCCTTTTGCTGGAACTCTTGCACAGTTTGATGCTATTTGTAATAGCTCTGCTTTTCTATTATTATCTTTACATTCTTTAGCCATATTAAGAGCTAATTCAGCATAACGATTAGCATAGTCTATTACTGCTTCACAACTTTCTATAACAGACTTTAAGAAATGACTTCTCTTAGCATAATCTTCATCTGCCACATTACATTTAGAAAGTTCCTCTTTTACCTCTTTTATAATTCCTTCATATCCTACCTCTAAAACCTTTTCATACTTTACCGTAACATGTCCAACTCCATTGTAATAATAATTTCCTGGAGTAAATATGTTATGTTCCATTGCTCTTATAGTTTCATCAGCCATATATGATGTTGCTAATTCACTAGTAGTCTTACCTTTCCAATACTTATAAACTTCTCTTAATATCTCTTTATTATCTTCAGATATGTAAAAAGGATCTGCACTTCTAGTCTCAACAGTGTCAAATTCTTTTTCTAACCATTCATAAGAAAACTCAGGGAACACCTGACAGCTTCTCGGAGCTTTAGTAGCACTTCCTACAATTAATTCATTTTCACGAATAATTATAGGAATATTTTTTAATATATGAGAAAATGCCTTGGCTCTTCTAACTATTATAGGTTGGCCTTCAGTTTCTTTATAGGATTCTGTTAAAAGTACAGCTCTATCTGATTCTATCTCTGGCAATTTCTCGAATAACTTATCTACAAGTTTTTGTATTCTTGGACTTTTATTGATTTCATAAATACTTTGACTCATGTTATCCTCCCATTTGTATATTACCCTTTTCTTTAATTTCATTTTATACCTATACATATTAATATACTCTTTTTTAGAATTTTTTCAATATTTTTACACTAATTATTGTTGTTTTATCTTTGTTTGTGTTGTATCTTTTTGGGTGTAACAAAAATAAAAACCTCACATTTCTGCGAGATTTTTATTTATCTATATTATTTTTTGCATTTAATTCTACCATAGTTAATATTTTAAAATAATTTTTTATACTCCTCTTTGTTCTTATACTGCTATTTCTTCTTTTTTATTTAATTTAGGTAATTCTATAATTCTATCACACACTCTATTAGCTAATTCAATGTTATGTGTAACTACAAGCATCCCCAATTCATTCTCTTGCGAGATTTTTAAAAGAAAATTCCATATTTGAGCTTGAGTTATAACATCAAGCATAGTACTTATCTCATCACAAACTAAAAATTTTGTTTCTGGCCCTAAAACTCTTGCTATACAAAATCTTTGTAGCTCTCCACCGGACAATTCATTTGGCCATCTATTAAACCAAGACTTTTCTATACCCATTTCTTGCAAAATATTGTTATCAACTTCCCATGCTTCATTTAATATTTTTGCCATTTTCCATCTTGGATTAACTGACTTTTCAGGATGTTGATAAATCATTTGAATTGGGCAATATATATTTTGGGGAAGTGCCTTACCATCCCATAAGACTTCACCTTTTTCTGGCTTTATATATCCAGATATTATTTTAGCTAAGGTACTTTTTCCATATCCTGATGGACCAACTAATGCAACTCTTTCTTTTGAATCTATAGTAAAGCTAACATCTTCAAGTATCCAAGGAGAACTTTTATTGTAACGATAACTTACATTTTTAACTTCAAGTAGCATTAATACATCTCACCTCTCCACCTCTTAATTTTCTCATTTCAATATTTTTATTGCATTCTTCAGTTCTCATATGGCATCTATCTCCAAATAGACACCCTGTTGGTAAATTTCCTGCATACGGTTGAAATCCTGGTATAGATTTAAACTTATTTTGTGGTAAAGCATCTATGAATGCCTTGCTATATGGATGTCTCAATGCATCTTTCCCTTTTATAAAATCATCTACTTTTGCTATTTCAACTATTGTTCCTGAATAAAAGACAGCTATTCTATCAGCTACATTTAATGCTAAATCCACATCATGAGTAATTAAAAGAATACCACATCCATTATCTGCGATATCTCTGAAATGCTTCAAAGTATCCATCGCTAGTTCTATATTTAAACCTGGAGTTGGTTCATCTGCTATAATTAACTTTGCATCATTCATTACAGCTGTTGCTATTAATACTCTCCTAGCCATTCCCCCCGATAGTTGAAATGGGTATTTGTCTTCAACATTATCTTCTAAATCATATTTTTTAAATATTTCTTTTCGTTTTTTTTCACTTCCATTAATTCCGATAACTTGCTTTCCAATCTTCATTAATGGATCTAAAAATTCTACGGATTGTGGTATAAAAGATATATCTTTTCCTCTAAGCTTTTTTAATCTTTTTTCTGTTAAATTTTCTCCGTAAAACTTTATATCACCTTTTATATTTGAATTGCCTGGAAGTATCCCCATTATTGCATGGGCAAGAAGACTTTTTCCAGAACCGCTTGACCCTACAACTGCTACTATTTCGCCTTTTTTTACATTTATACTTAATTCATGAATAACTTCTAAATCATTTTTATTTAAACCTTTATCATACATATTAAAAGCTACTGATAAATTATTTACTTCTAATGCAAATTCATCATATACACTCTTTGCATTATTCCTCATACCTTCCTCCTTATTAAACTAATATTTATCATAATTAAGAATATTACCACCATCTCTTAATTATCAATTTTGAAAATTATTCATTACCACTATTCGGATTTATTAATTGTTTAAGATTTTCGCCAATTACATCAAATAGTAATACAACACTCAATAACATAAGCCCTGGGAATAATGCAAGCCACCACTTTCCTGTTGCAATATGTTTCATAGCTTCTGATAATATTACACCAATTGCTGGAACTTCAGCTGGAAGCCCAAACCCTAAAAATGTTATAGATGCTTCATGCATAATAGCATGTGGAAATAATAGAACAACTCCAATTAAATATACTGGAAGAACATGAGGTATAATATGACTTATTGCTACTTGAAATTTACTTTTTCCCATCTTATAAGCTGCTTGTACATATTGTGCAGAGCGAACCTGTAATACCTCAGCTCTAACAAGTCTAGTCAATCCTGTCCAATGAGTTAATGAAACAGCTACAGTAACTCCTACAGCTCCTCTTCCAAGCATAAATGATATTAATATTAATAAAATAAGATGGGGAATTCCCATGCAAAGATCTACACACCAGTTAATAAATCTATCATACCATCCACCTATAATTGCAGATGAAACGCCAAATAAAAGTGCGATAAATGAGCTTACTACAGATGCAAAAATACCAATTAATATACTATTAGATAATCCCTTAATACATCTCCAAAACATATCTCTTCCCATAAAATCTGTACCAAATAGATGTCCTAAAGAAGGGCTAATAAATTTTGCAGAGTAATCTACAGCATATTTATCTGGATTCATCATTAACCCTACAATCAAAATTGTTACTAAGTAAATCACTGAAATAGTTATATAAAATACTATCCTTTTTCTTCTATTAGAAAATATTTGTATTCTTTTTTCCCCTAAATTAACTGAAGGGTTTTTAAGCATGATATCCCTCCTCTTTTAACCTTGGGTCTAAAATTCCATATAATATATTCGCAATTAAATTACCTGCAAATACAAATATAGCACTAAATATTGCAATCCCAAGTAATAGTGGAACATCTCCATTTAGTCCAGCAGCTGTTGTTGCCGTACCTAATCCTGGGTAAGAAAATACTGTCTCTGCTAATGCCATTCCTCCAAAAAGTTCGCTAAAAGATGAAAACTGTTCTGTAATTGCTGGCAATGCTATATTCCTTACTCCATGCCTAATAATTAATTGAATAGTACTTTCACCTCTTGCTTTTGCAAAAAGTATAAAATCACTATTTAATATTTCTATTAATTTTTGTCGTGTAAATAATGTTATTTTTCCTATACTTAAAACACTTAATGTGAAAGCTGGTAATATAAGATGATATATTCTATCCCCAATGGTTACATCTGACGCTAATTTTCCCATTGGTGCTGCTAATCCTATAGGAAACCAACCTAACTTAACTGCAAATAAACTTAAAACTAATAAGCCAATCCAAAAGGTTGGTGCTGATTGAAGAATAAGACAAAAAACTTTTATAACCTTATCAAAAATACTACCTTTATATACACCAGCTAGAATTCCAATTATAAATCCTAAAACACCAGAAAATATCCAAGCTACCATCATTAGCACTATTGAATATTGGAATCTTTCTAAAATTACTGTACTAACAGGTTGTTTAAATGTTATTGATGTTCCTAAATCACCTTGCAATACATTTTTTCCCCATGTTATAAATCTTTCCACTGGAGGGTCATTTAACCCCCAGTGTTCTGCTATTTCATCTTTTGCCTCTTTTGAAAGTGTAGATTCTGTTCCTACATATGATGTTAATGGGTCTATTGGAGATGATGTAACTAAAATAAACGCTATAATACTAACTGCAATTAAAAGTGATATCATCCTTAAAAATGTTGAACCTATATACTTTAATCTATTCATTAATCCTCCAATCCTTCATATTACAAATAATTGGTGAACCATGACCATGAGGATGAGCTATTTGAGTATCTACTGAAATATCAATAGAATCATTAACAAAATAACTATGCTCAATATTTACTATATATAAATAAGGATAGTCTTCTGCTGAAACAGCTTGTACTTCTTTCCACTTTTTAATTGCATCTTCTTGATTATTAGAATCTATTGCTTCATCTATTAATTTATCTACCTCTTTATTAGAATATCCAACTGTATTGTCATAAGCACCAACTAAGAATAACTCTGAATAAAGTAATGATTTTAATACTGTTGGACTATATTGTCCCCATCCCCATACTATTCCAGCTGTATTAGCCTTTGCAGTAAGTTCATCCCATGTTCCTTGTTTTGCATTTATAGATATACCTAATTCCTTTGCATCTTCAGACACTGCAACTGCTAATAAGTAACGTTGTTGGTCATTAGATGGTGAATATACATCAAATTCACATTTTACTCCGTCTTTTTCTCTAATTCCATCTCCATCTGAATCAACCCATCCAGCATCTTCTAAAAGTTTTTTTGCTTCTTCCCTTTGATTATCTTCATAAACTAAAGGATTTCCCCAAGTTAAATTAGTAGTGAACCCAGTAGCTGGTTTTCCTATACCATTTAAAGCATTATTTATTATTGATTCTCTATCTATCCCTATACTTAAAGCTTTACGAACTGCAACATCAGAAGTAACATTATTCCCTACTGTTACTTCATTCCCATCAGGATTCTTAACTACTTGCTCTGGTATACATGGCAAACTTATATTACGAACATCCATTGTTTCAAGATTTTCTATATGCATTCCATCTATTTCTTCAAGCGCATAATTTGGTGCTACCATAACTATATCTAATTGACCTGATTTTGCATTTGAAAATGCAGCTTCATTATCCATCTTTACAAAAGTTACTTGCTTAATTTCTGGTGCTCCTTCATAGTAATCTTCATTTGCCTGAACTATTATTTGTTGGTCTGTATCATATTGAATAACTTTCCATGCTCCTGTACCAATTGGATACTTATCAAATGTTTCACTATCATAAGCATCACTTGGAACAATACCTAATAAAGCTACCGAATCAAAGAATGGAGAGTAACTTTCTGATAATTTAAATTCAACTGTATAATCATCTAAAGCAGTTACTGATTCCAATCTTGAAAGATCTACATTTTCATTATTTCCTTGATTCTCTTTAACAGTTTCATAAGTAAAAACTACATCCTCTGCTGTAAAATCTGAACCATCATGGAATTTAACTCCTTCTCTTAAATTGAATGTATAAACTAAAGAGTCATCACTTATTTGCCAATCAGTAGCTAAATCTCCTTCATATTCTGACCCTGAATTAACCCTTGTTAATGCACAATTAGTAAAAGAATATCCATAGCTCATTGCTCCCTTAATTGGGTCTAAACTTCCTTCAAATATATTAGTTCCAACATATGCAGATATACTATCTTTAGCTTCAGTATTAACTACTACTTCTGTATTATCATCTGTATTTTTACTTGCTCCTTCACTTGCATTGTTACACCCTACAAACATTAAACTCATTGCAAAAATTAAAGATAACGCAATACTCCTTTTTCTCAATTAAATTCCCCCTATAACATGTTTTAAATTGCTACATTACTGAAATTTTATCATTTGTATTTTTTTACCACAAGCTTGGTGGGGGGTTGTTTTTTACATTTATTTAAATTAAAAATTATATTCAATAAAATCAAGTATCACTATTTCAAATCCTCTTTTTTGAAGTGTTTAAATGTTAATAAAAATCCAGCTATAGATACAAAAGCAATGATTGCTATTGATAGAAAAATTGGATAGCCTGTACTTTGTATTTTACCCTCTATTAGAAAAAATGTAGCTGTCCATGGGTATAATGCTCCAAAATCTTGATTAGTAAGTGCTGCACTACCCATAACGATAACAGCTGAAGCAATCACAGGTGCAACAAATCCCTTGGTTTTTTGAGCTATATAAGCAAAGGGGGAAACCGTTAAAAACATTAGCATACTGCCAAGTAAAAATTTCAATAACCATTCGATAGCAATAACTAAGTTATATCCATCCATACTGAAAACAGCATGATATATTCCAGATAAAATGAGTATACCTGCCCCTGTTACAAAGGTAAGCATAACAATCCAAAGTAACAGAGTACAAAACTTGCCAAGCAGTAGCTTTGTTCTTGAAATCGGTATTGGCAGTATAGTTTTTAATGTATTTTCTGTATATTCACGACTGAATAAGTAGGCAGTTATTACCACATATATCATCATATTGGTTAAAAGCATCATATACAGCAAACTGTTATCATAAACGTTAGCCAGTGTGAAAACACGCTCTGGATGTTCAAAGTGAGTTTGCAATGATTCTATAAACATCATAAATGGCGTAGACATAACACCTAAAATACTTATAAGCACCATTTTTGAATGCTTTAACTTTAATAATTCGCAGTAAATAATATTAAGCAATGCTGCCACCTCCAATCAATCCTGAAAAATAATTCTCTAGGTTTTCCTCGTTTGTATTTATCTTTGTTACCAACAAACCATTCTCTACGAAAGCTTTATTGATTTCCCCTGAGTTATGAGTAAAATCATAAATTTTTATTGTATTACCTTGTATGGAGTAGTCTTTAATCTGATAGTGATTTTCTAATATTTTTGCGGCTATTTCCACATTAGACAAATCAAATTCAATATATCTACGATTACGCTTGTGAAGCTCTGCCATGTTAACTTCTTCTATCAAGCGACCTTCGTGCATGACACCGATAATATCCGCAATCTGTTCAATCTCATTTAAAACATGACTTGAAATTAAAATAGTAGTCCCTTTGCTATGACTTAGCTCAGACAGGAACGAGCGAATTTCAGAAATACCAATAGGGTCAAGTCCATTTATGGGTTCATCAAGTATCAGTAGTTCCGGTTCATGCATAATTGCTGCTGCAATACCAAGTCGCTGTTTCATACCTAATGAATAATCAGCAAACACTTTCCTTGTTTCCTTTTCTAACCCAACAACTCGAAGTGCCTCTTGTACCGAATCTTTACTAAGTTGTCCTCGCAATTTAGCAATAATTTTCAAATTTTCATATCCTGTCAAATTACTATAAAAACCTGGTGTTTCAATAATAGAACCTATTTTTCCGTAAAGACTATGAGTATGTTCCTTATAATCTGTACCGAATAATCGAATTGCTCCTCCTGTCGGATAAACAAGCTGTAACATCATCTTCATTGCGGTTGTTTTTCCTGCTCCGTTTCTGCCAAGTAAGCCGTAGATTTTGCCTTTTGGCACATGAAGATTAATATTATCAACAACGGTAGTTGTTCCATATTGTTTAGTAAGATTTTCTGTTTCAATGATATTCATATATATCTGTCCTCTCTGTTATTTTGTATGTTGTGTTGACCACAATTTTATTATCTGACCTTATATCATAAAAACCAAGAAACCTATCGTCACAATAGAAAATAGGCCCTGACACTTTTCGTGTCAGAGCCTATTTTCAAAGGTTTATGCTGTTTTTTCACTTTATTTTACTCTGCTTAAACAATACAAATATTTTCGTTATAAAAATCAAAAATAGAAATGTTGTCACATATGGTTCTCTTGCCATAGCAAAAAAGCAGGTTGCCACAACTCCTAATACTACAGAACATTTTGTGATGTAGTTGCACCATAACTCTCTATCAAGTCGGATGAATATAAGTTTAGCAATACCAATACTAATCAAAGCAATAAAAATAATCCAATAGATTGCAAGATTTATTGGTGTAGAGTCTGTAAATGATATCAGGTTAACGGAATAGATATAATCTCCTACTCGTTTTCCATATAGAGGCAAAATAATAAATACAATCGCCATCAAATCCAGTACTGCACCAAGGATGTTGTAAATCTTATCCATATTAGAACTATTTTCTGTTTCCGCAATATTGATTAGTTCTTCGCCAGACAACAATTCATCAATCGAAATGGAAAATAGTTTAGATATACTTTTTAGCGATTCAATATTTGGGTAGCCTTTTCCACTTTCCCATTTTGAAACTGCTGTTCTCGATACATATAATTGCTCTGCAAGTTGTTCCTGTGTTAAATTTCTCTGTTTTCTAAGCTGTTGTAGCTTTTCATTAAACTCCAAAAATAAATCTCCTTCCCTTGTAATAAGCTAATAAATCTTATTTAAAATTTTCCTAATTTTAATATAACATTTATTCTATAGTCTAAAAAAACGACATCTATTTTGTAGTCTAAACTATCAAGGTACCCTTGTTAGATATTTTTTTACAGGGTACCTTGATACATAATTTTTTAACCAAAATCATTAAAATACTCAAATTATTTAAAACAAAGCTTTTTCAGCACTCTATTTCTCCACTACGTTACGAAATGCGGACTTAAATTCTAAACTCAATCTTCACTATCGTTCGATTTCATTAAGAATTTAATGTCTCTTCGTAAGCCTAACTACTGTCTCAGCAGTAGACTGTTTCCAATCAGTGTTCGCTTACACTCCACTTCTTGGACAGTCCTTGCATGGACGGTTGTAAAAGACTTACTTCGTCGTTGCTCTCCTTGTAAGTCTAACAACCGTCTCAGCATGAGGTGTATTTGGGAACATATCTTTTACTGTACTCTTTTCTACAGTATAGCCATGTTCTAGTAATACATCTAAGTTCTCGACCATAGTCTTTGGATTACATGAAACGTAGATTATTTCTGGTGCGTTAAACTTAATTACGTAATCTAAAGCCTTTGGTGAAACTCCACTTCTTGGTGGGTCTAATATTATTATATCTGGTTTTACTTTAACCTTTTTAATTGTCTCTGCAACGTCTCCTGCTATAAATTCACAGTTATCAAGTCCATTAAGCTTTGCATTTTCTTTTGCAGCTTCAACAGCTTCTTCTATAAGTTCAAGCCCTATAACCTTTTTAGCGTTTGGTGCAGCTATTTGACCTATAGTTCCTGTTCCACAATAAAGGTCAAATACAACTTTATTTTCTCCATCTCCCATAAATTCTCTTACTAAGCTATAAAGGCTTTCTGCTCCTTTAGAATTAGTTTGGAAGAATGAGAATGGAGATATCTTAAACTTAAGTCCTAATAAGTTTTCTACTATATAATCTCTTCCAAATAGCACATTAACCTTTTCTGGTATAACTGCATCAGATAATGAATTATTCTCAGTATGTAATACAGAAACTAATTCACCCTTATATTCTAAAGACTTAAGTAATTCTGTATACTCTGTTAAATCAAAATCTATTTGAGTAGTTGTAACTAAGTTAACCATTAGCTCACCTGTATTAGTTGCTTTTCTAATTACAAGATGTCTTAAATACCCTTCTCTCTTCATTACTCTATAGTATGGTAGGTTTTGTTTTCTAAAATATTCTACTGTAGCTGTAAGCACTTTTCTGAAATCTTCATCAATTATCATACAGTGGTCTACTGTTAATACACCGAAAGATTTACCTTTCATATGCATACCTAAAGTAAGCTCTCCACCTTTTTCCATATCTCCAAAGGTAAATTCCATCTTATTTCTATACTCCCAATGATTTTCGCTACCTTTTACTCCAAGGTACATTCCCATTGGTAAATCCTTTGAATCAAAAAGCTCGCATATTTCATGGCTTAATAAATCTAATTGTTTATCATAAGTTAAATTTTGTGAGCTACACCCACCACAAACTCCAAAATGTGGACATGGTGCTGGTATTTCATATTCTGCTTTTTCTAAAACTTCTACAAGCTTTGCTTCAGCATAGTTTTCTCTATTTTTCTTTATAGTTCCCTTAATTACTTGACCAGGGAAAGCCCCTTTCACATAAATCTTTTTCCCCTCTAGTTCCCCAACTCCCATTGATGGAAATTCAATATTATCAATCTTTACTGTTACTTGGCTTCCTCTTCTCATAGTACACTCCTAAAAATTTATTTTTTGTTTAACAAAGGAAAAACCACCTAATAAATTTCGGTGGTGTAAGTTCTTCGTAATAAATCAAAGACTTATAAAATAACTTATCTCAATACTATTTTTTTCCCTACTGTTTTTCCTTGTAATATCTCTTGTGATATTGGATAGTATAATACATTACTAATTATAAATACTATAAGAAACACTTCATCTCTCATAGCTATTTTATAACCTAGTACTCCTAATATTAAATCAAATACAACGAAAAGAATCAACGCTATTCCTACTGCTAATATTTGGTCTAAACATCCTGCTAGAATAACTTTAAAGTAATGTGAAAACTTTCCTTTAACTGTTACTACCTCTTCATATACTTCTTCTTCTGCAACATTTTCAACTTCTTCTTCAGTTAGGATTTGCTCTAGTTCTTTTTCAACTAAATTTTCTTGATCTTTTTCCAAATCTTACTCCTCCAATATTAAGATAAGACAAAAATCATTCCCCTATTTAAACTGATACTCCTTAGTTTGTAAAGTATATAATAAGAAATCATCAGTTATTGATATTGTCTCTCTTACTCCATCTAAATTATTTTCTATTGTAGTTACATTATTATTTCCTGTTATCATGTCGTAGATTTGTTGATTTAGCTCACTATAATCTCTTCCAGTCACTCCTGTGAATGCTTCAGAGAACGTAGAAAAAGAAGTTGCTCCAAAGTCAAATGTTCCTTCTTCTTCAATAGCTTTTTTATCTAATATTGATGAAATTTTCATTACAAGTTCACCAGATGCTAAATCTGTACCATATTGCTTAAATCCATAGTACATACTTTCTATTCTGTTTGGTTCTGGAGCTTCAATATCTATATTTATATGATTATCATTTATAGATAATCCGTTTGTATCTTCTTTTACTTCTTCTGTTATCTCATAATCTAATCCATAAAAAGTAGCTGTTTCTTCTACTCTTGATAATATTTCTTTATTTAATTCAGCAACTTCTTCTCTAGTAAGGTCTTGTGACCATTCTCCTGGAAGTGCCTCTCTAGCTTCAACTTTTATATTTGTAACATCATTATTAGCATTCTCTTTATTATTAGAACACCCTATCATTCCTAATATAAGTACTGTGCTTAATCCTATAGCAACTGTTCTTTTTATCACAATTAATACCCCCTACGATATTCTATTTATATTAACATTATTTTTTCCTAAATTTAATTAATTATATCATTTTATACGACTTATTGAAAGGTTTTCCTACGATTTTCACTGTAATTTCACTTTTATTTTGATATTTTTATATCATTTTTTAATATTTTTATAAAGTTATCTTTTCTTTTATCTTCTCGAATGTCTTTTCACCTATTCCATCTACATTTTTAATTTCATCAACAGATTTAAATCCACCATTCTTCTCTCTATATTCTATTATACTTTGAGCTTTTACATCTCCGATACCCGTGATTTTCTTTAGTTCATTTATATCTGCCAGATTAATATTTATTAAACCATTTGATTCTATAATAACTTCATTGAAAACCGTATTATTATTTTCATCATTTATGTTTGATATTATTACAAGTTCATGATTTTGAATTTTCTTAGCTCTATTTATATTTGTTATATTAGCCTCACTAGTTAATCCACCTGCTTTTTCTATTAAATCCTTAACTATACTTCCTTCTTGCAATTCATAAACATCTGGGATTAATACCTCTCCTTTAATTTCAACAAATATCATTGGAACATCTAACTTTTCTTCATTAGTCACTAAAGTTTCCATATTACTTATTGAATTATCGCTAATTTGTTCATCACTATCAACAAATATATTTTGCATATATTTATCCGAAAATACTTTGTTATTATTTTTACCATAAAGAATAATTGATGAAATAAATAAAATTGTTAATACTATTATTGTTGCAATTACTTTTTTATCTTTAAATTTGTCCATATACTAATTTCTCCTTATAAAGAAATAATATCTAATATTATTAACATATTTATCTAATTTAAACTTTTACATAGCAAAACATAATTTACTGTAGAATAAATTTTTCATTTTTGTTAAAATAATTCTGTAAAATAATTGATACGTGGGGAGAACTATATGAAAAAAACTTTAACAAGGTTCCTACTATTATTGTTTATTTGTACTCTATTTTTTACAAATATTACAATTGAAAATGTACATGCTGTGCCACTTTTAGAAGCACAAGGTGTTGTTTTAATGGATGGAAAATCAGGGGAAATACTATACTCTCAAAATGCCGATGTTCAATATGAACCTGCATCAATCACTAAAGTTATGACTGCCATAGTAGTATTAGAAAATACTAATTTAGATGACAAAGTTACTATAGGTACAAATCCACCTCTAGTTGACGGATCTGCAATCGGTATAAGAGAAGGGGAAGTTTATACTATTGAAGAGTTATTAATAGCTATGTTATTAGAATCTGCTAATGACTGTGCTGAAGCTCTTGCTGAATTCGTTTCTGGCTCAAATGCTGAATTTGGGAAACTTATGACTGAAAGAGCAAAAGAGTTAGGATGCACTAATTCTGTATTTAAAAATCCAAGTGGTTTGCATGAAGAAGGTCATCTTACAACTGCAAACGATATGGCTAAGATTATGAAATTTGCATTAAATTTTGATGATTTTAATAGAATATCAAGAATTATTTCATATCAATATGTTAATCACCCATATTCAGATGGTACTGAAAAATGGGCTACAAATAGAAATAACTGTTACGTAGACTGGTCTCAGTGGTATTACGAAAATTTATATTGTGGTAAAACTGGATGGACACCAGAAGCTAATCATACATATGTAGCTACAGCAGTTAAGGATGATGAGGTATTAGTAGCTTCATTCTTAAATGCTTATAATAAAGATACTCAATATACAAGCGTTGGACAATTATTTAATTGGGGATTTGATAACTTTAACTCAGTTAAGCTATTTAATAAGGGAGATATTGTTGGTGAATATCAGATTAGTGATAATACTTCTATTCCGCTATTAACTAATAAAGATATATACTATACTCTATCAGCTAATGAAGAACAAGATATTACAACTGCTTTTAATTATGCAGATAAAGATTACTCTGAAAGTTCAATAAAAAAAGGTGATGTACTATTCGATGCAACACTTATTGTTAATGGAGAGAAATATACTACTTTAGAACTTTTAAGTGGTTTAGATAGAGAATATACAACTAAGATTAAAATAGAAAATACAATTAACAAATATGCTTCAAACAAAATAATAATATCTATAATTTTAATATTAATTCTTTCATTATGTATCTATATATATATTCGTAAAAGAAAACTTAATAAAAGAAGAGATTTTATAAGAAAGAAATATAACTTAGATATTTAAAATTATAAGTACTATTTAGATTTAATCTA
>OLNJ01000622.1_pt1 | contig 27112 bp, 22 predicted proteins | sample 1672191 | NCBI WGS metagenome assembly OLNJ01 (sample SAMEA3136657, study PRJEB25190) | human gut metagenome | biome: human gut; feature: human-associated habitat; material: faeces | place: Austria | collected 2013 | reverse complement strand
TGAGAAATAGCTCTTGTTGATGAATTATTTAAAAAGTATAGTGTTAATGCAGTTAGTATTACATGTAGCGGAAAACGCATTCCTTTCATTGAAAGGGAACCACTAACTAATTCACTAGAAGCTGTATCAATATTGGTGGTGTGATGTTTTACTATTATGTGATTACACTTCTTGTTATTGCACTTATAGCGATTGTAATGTTTATATGAATGATGTAAGTAAGTTCCCTTACCGCATCTAGGACATTTAGGATTATTTAGTTTAGGACGTCCGTCACCGTCGCCTATGGCGAATTGGCGCTTACACTGCTTACATTGATACTTTTGTTTAGCCTGCTTATTCATACCAAACTTGTATAGTTTATCAGAATTACAGCGTGGGCATTTTATATTAGTTTTGCTCATTGTTCTTCTCTCCTTTTCGAAGGGGGTATTATTTAGTATCGCAAACCTATTGTATTTCCTTGGGCTGAGAAGAGCAATGTTCATATAACTTAACAGATCGAAATTTAAAATATGGGGGTAATTATGACTAAAGAGTTTTTAAAATATGCTATTCCATCAGCATTAGCAATGTTTACTTCGGCTTTATATACTGTAATTGATGGAATATTTGTAGGACAAGGTGTTGGTTCTTTAGCTTTAGCAGCAGTTAATATAGTATTACCTTTTACTGTAATGTTATTTGGTATTGCTAATATGTTTGCTATTGGAGGAGGGTCTTTAGTATCTAAAAATATTGGAGCTAAAAAGATAGATAAAGCTGTTAATATTTTTAGACAAGTATTTAAGTTCTTATTTATAATAAGTATTGGAATAAGTTTATTTTGTATTATTTTTACTAATCAAATAGTAACAGTTTTAGGTGCAACAGAAAACTTAAAACCTATGGCTGTAGAATATTTAAGATTTTATGCACTTTTCTGTATTCCAAACTTAGTGGGAATAGTTTTAAATAGCTTTGTAAGAAATGATGGAAGACCAAAGCTTGCTATGATTTCTACTATTAGTGGTGCGATTACAAATGTTATATTAGATTATGTGTTCATTTTTCCACTAGGAATGGGAATAAAAGGAGCAGCAATAGCTACAGGTCTAGGACAAATCGTAACTGTTGCGATTTTATTACCTCATTTCTTAATGAAAAAAGGATATTTATCTTTTGGAAATGTTAAAATAGAAAAAGAGAAAATAAAAGAATTTTGTACAATAGGATTTCCATCATTTTTTGCACAAGCTAGTTACTCAGTAATAGTTTTATTACACAATATAGCTATTGTTAAGCTTGTTGGAGAGATTGGTATATCTGCTTATAGTATAATGAATTATCTAACAACTAATGTGTATATGGTGCTTTATGGAATAACTCTAGGAGTACAACCACTTATAAGCTATAATTATGGTAGAAAAAATTCGGAAAAAATGTTAGGATTTTATAAGATAACATGTAAATCAATTATTTTAGTAACTACAGTATTTACTGTTATAATATATTTATTTGGACTTAACTTAATTAATATTTTTACTAATGATAATAGTCTGGCAAATATAGCATTTAATGCAATAAAGATAAATATATTTAGTTACTTTGCAGTAGGATTAAATTTAAATACTTTAGTTTACTATCAAGCTATAGAAAAACCAAAGTATTCAAATGTAGTATGTATATTGAGATCAGTAGCTTATTTACCGATAAGTATATTTGTATTATCAAAGTTATTCGGTATAAATGGAATTTGGGCAGCAGCTATAGTAGCTGAAACTGCTACATATATAACAATGAGATTAAAAACAAATATAGAGGAATCTACAGCTGAAATGTTAGCTGCATAGAGATATATAATATTAAAAAGAATTTTAATGACAAATAGCAAATAAGTTGAAAACTAAATTTGCTATTTGTCATTTCTCATAAAATAAAGATTTGTAGGGAGGTAAATTTATGGAATCAAAATTTTCCATAGGAGAAATAGCAAAAATTCATAATGTTTCAGTTCAAACATTAAGACATTATGATAAGATTGGATTATTAACACCTTCTTATATAAATAAAGAAACTGGTTATAGATATTATTCATCAAAAGATTTTGTAATAATTGATCTTATAAAGCAATGTAAATCTATGGGATTATCTTTAGATGAAATAAAAGATATAATTCATAACTACACATCATTAGATTCTATATTGGATATAATGAAAAAACAAAAAGATATAATAGATAAAAAAATAAACGAATTAAATACCATAAAAAATAATATATCTTTTTTAGAAAAAAGAATTAATGAATCATTAGAGGAAGGCATAAACGTAATATTTATAAAGGAATATCCTAAAAGGGAATTTATAAAGTATAATAACACAAATAGATTTACTGTAGAATTTGAAATAAACCTAAGTAAAGCATTAGCAGATGCAGAAAGAAAATATAATAATTTCAATAAAGAATTAGCTTTTGTAACATCATTTAATGATTTTAGAAGAGATGATAAAACTATATATAAAGCAATGATGTTAAGCTTTACTGATATGATAAGTATAAATGAGAAAGAGAAGTTTATAATTCCAAAAGGAAAATATTTAACTATAAATTTTGATGATGATTATAAGGATACTAAAAAGTATTATACGAAAATTATGAATTATATACGAGAAAATAATATTAAAGTAAAAGGTGATTTCTATGAAATATATGCTATGACTAGAGTAGGTAATGATGGAAGAGAGAAGTCTTTAGGAAAGCTTCAAATAGAAGTTCTTTAATTAATGACTGAAATAAATTGTCCACGAAGCTCACAGGTGAAAGATCGACTTTGTCGAAGTGAAATGGCTATAGCATAGCAGTGAAAAGCTAACTTAAGTTAAAGTGAAAGGTACTATTGAGAAGACTTTTTATTATTACTAAAGGTAATATTTCCCTTGCTATGTTAGTGACCCTTTCTCTTTTGACGAAGTCAAACTTTTCACTAAAGTGTTCGGCACTTTATTTAAGTAGTTCTATAACTTGTCCTAAATCATCTGCCTTTTTATAAATCATCCCTAATAGTTCTTCATCTGGTGTTAATAAGTCTGGTACCATAATTGGATACATTCCAGCATTTTTAGCAGCATACACACCAAATCTTGAATCTTCAAGAACTATACAGTTTTCAGGAAAAACATTAAGCTTTTCCGCTACTTTTAAGAATATTTCAGGATCTGGCTTTGATTTAGTTACTTCATCACCACAAATTATATAATCAAACTCATTAACTACTCCACCAAGAGTTAATAGTTTTAATGCCCTAGCTCTTGATGTAGAAGTCGCAACAGCTCTTTTGATATTATTTTCTTTTAGATAAGCAAGTAATTCTTTTAATCCTTTTTTTACTCTTAAACCATTCATATCAATAAGTTTATCAGCCATAATATTTCTTTCAGAAATAAGCTCTTTATAAGGACTTTTTTCACCGAATTTGTTAATTAGAAGATTAGTGATATATTTACTGTTTGTACCTAAAAATTCTGAAAAAAGTTCATCATCTACAGGCATATTTACTTTTTCACCAGCAATTTTCCAAGCTTCTCTAGAAACAGTTTCGGTATCAAACATTAATCCATCCATATCAAATATAACTAGTTCTATATTCATCATTTTGTGTCCATCCCTTCTAAGCGTAATCATAGTATTATATTATCTTATTAGTTTTAAAAATTAAAGAATATATTACGCATTTTCTAAATTTGAAAATTTGAAATTGACTTTAATTGAAATATTTTTTATTGACTAAATATTATTTATGATAGATAATATTTGTAAGATTAACTGAAAATGCAAATTTTAATATGTGAAAAGATTATGATGAGGAAGAGTATTTAAAGATATTATTTATAGAGAGCTAAGGGATGGTGAGACTTAGTAATAATACTTTTTAGAAGCAGCCTTTGAATTGCTTGCTGAGAACTAAGAGTTATCTTAATGTAGGTAAAGCCGGATATCCTAACGTTATAAGGAATGGAATGCTGATGTATTCCTACTGAGTGAGTAAATTTTTTTACTTATTAGGGTGGTACCGCGAAATTTTTAGCTTCGTCCCTTTCTAGGGATGAGGCTTTTTTTATTTATAATGAAAAATTAACAATTAATAATTTATGAAGAATTCTTGCTTGTATTTTAAAAATAATTAAAGAAAAGTTATAGAATTTTCATATTTAATTATTAAATTAAAACTATTAATTATTAATTAATATGGGGAGGAATAGTTTATATGGAAGAAATTTTAGAAATTTTAGAACAAAACAGTAGATATACTGATGAAGAGATAGCTGTAATGGCAGGAAAAACTGTTGAAGAAGTAAGAGAAGTAATAAGAGATTATGAAGAAAAGAGCATAATTGCAGGATATACAACATTAATTAATTGGGAGAATACAGGTAAGGAAACTGTAACAGCATTAATTGAAGTTAAGATTACACCACAAAGAGGAGTAGGCTTTGATAAGGTTGCAGAAAGAATATATAAATTCCCTCAAGTTAAGGCATGTTATTTAATGTCTTCAGGTGGATTTGACTTAACTGTAATAATAGAAGGAAAGACAATGAAGGAAGTTGCTATGTTTGTATCAGATAAACTTGCAGTACAAGAGTTTGTTAATGGAACAGCAACACACTTTGTTTTAAAGAAATATAAAGATCATGGAACTATATTTAAAGAAAAGAAAGTTGATACAAGGGAGGCTATATTTATATGATATTAGAAAATATGATTAGAGATGATGTTAAAAATATGCCTCCATCAGGAATTAGAAAATATTTTGACTTAATAAATGAGATGGAAGATGTAATATCTTTAGGGGTAGGAGAGCCAGACTTTGTTACCCCTTGGAATGTTAGAGAGGCTGGTATATATTCTTTAGAGATGGGAGAAACTCATTATTCAGCAAATGCTGGATTTATAGAATTAAGAGAAGAAATAGCTAAGTATTTAGATAGAAAATACGACTTAAAATATAATCCTAAAGATGAAATATTAGTAACAGTTGGTGGAAGTGAAGGTATAGATCTTGCACTAAGAGCTTTAGTAGGTCCTGGAGATGAAGTAATTATTCCAGAGCCAAGTTTCGTAGCTTATAAAGGATGTACAGCCTTTACAGGAGCTACAGCAAAGATTATTGATTTAAAAGCTGAAGATGATTTTAAACTTACTCCAAAACAATTAGAGGATGCAATAACAGATAAGACCAAAGTTGTTATAATTCCATTTCCTAATAATCCTACAGGAGCAATTATGACTAAAGAGGAGTTAGCAGGAATAGTTGAAGTTTTAAAAAATAAAAATGTAATAATACTTTCTGATGAGATATATTCAGAATTATCATATGACAAGCCACATGTATCTATTGCGAGCTTCCCAGAGGTTAAGGAAAAAACTATAGTCATAAATGGATTTTCTAAAGCTTATGCAATGACTGGATGGAGATTGGGATATGCTTGCGCTCATCCTATTATATTAGATGCTATGAAGAAGATACATCAATATGGAATAATGTGTTCACCGACAACTGCACAGTTTGCAGCAATAGAAGCATTAAAAAATGGTGATGATGATGTAAGACATATGGCAAAAGAATATAACAGAAGAAGAAGAGTTATGGTTAATGGCTTTAGAAAGATGGGATTAGATTGCTTCGAACCAATGGGAGCACTTTATGTATTTCCATGTATTAAATCTACCGGAATGACTTCAGATGAGTTCTGCGAGATGTTACTTATGGAAGAAAAGGTACTAGCTGTGCCAGGAAATGCCTTTGGGGAATGTGGAGAAGGATTTATAAGATGTTGTTATGCATCTTCTATGGAAAATATAGTAGAAGCTCTAAAGAGAATTGATAGATTCATAAATAAATTTAAATAAATCAATTACTAAGGTGATTAAATGGGATTAATAGAACGACATAAGAATGTTGTAAAATATTTGAGAGATACAAATGAATGGGTTAAAGGTAGTGACCTTGCTAAATTATTAGATGTAACAGATAGAACAATAAGAAATGATATTATTTCTATAAATAGGTTTTATGAAAAAGATATTATTATATCAGTTAAAGGAAAAGGATATAGATATAATGATTTTGGTAAAGAGAGTAATACAGATTATATTACTGATATTGGAGTATTAACTACAATAGAAAGATGGGTTTATATTGTAAAAAAATTAATAGTTTTTAAAGATGGTATAAACTTATTTGATTTAGCTGAAGAGTTATTTATATCGGAGTCTACTTTACAAAATGATATTATAAAAATAAAAAGAGTTTTTTTTAGAATTGGAATAGACTATATTTCTATAGTAAAAAATGGGGATTTATTAAATTTAAATTGTGAATTATCAGAAAGATATATGCTTTTGTATGAGTTTGCAAAATATAAATTTGTAAATTTACAGATAAATGATATGCAAAAATATTTTAAAGATATAGATTTAAAGTACTTATATAATTCTATAGCGTATATACTGAAAGATGGAAAATATAATTCTAGGTATTTAATGCTTACTAAAGTAACTATATTTATAGCTTTAGTTGTTGAATGTAGAGAGGATATAATTTCTAATTTTGATAGTAAAAATATTGAAGAGAAAAATATAAATATTTCTAGGAAGATATCAGAATTTATAGAAGAGGAATTTTTGATAAAGGTAAATGAAGAATGTATGTTAAATATAGCATATTATTTGAATATGCTTCACACAATGCATGTTATTGAAGATTATATAAGAAATGATATGAGTGATGAGGAGTATAATTTATATAGAGATAAAATTTTAAAAATTGCCAAAAAGTTCAATATTAACTTAGTTAAAGATAGTGAGTTTTTTAATGATATGATACTTCATATTATTATTGCAATTAAAAGAATAAAGTTGGGAATTAAGATATATAACCCTCTTAGAGAAAATTTAAAAAATAAATATCCTTTGTTATTTGAATTTGCTAATAAATTAGTAGCAGATATAAGTAGAAATGAATCTATTAAATTTGATTTTAATGAATTGTCATATATTGTAGCATATTTATCAACTATAGTGTATGAAGAGCTAGAAAGCTTAAGGTGTATACGAGATATAAATGTATTATTAGTTGTTTCAGATGGAAGAGCCAACCTAAATTACATCTATAATGAGATAAAGAAAAATATAGCATATGATGGTGTTAAGTTTAAAAAAGTATGTTATTTAACAGAAATAGATAGGACAGATATAAAAGGCAAATTTGATCTTATAATTACTACATCTAAAGAAGATGTTAAATTTACTATTGATGATTATATGGAAATAAGAAAGACATTCGATATAGTTGAAAGAAATAGAGTAATAGGCGAAATAGATAAGATAAGATAAGATCACGAGTAATTGAAGAGAAGATTGAAAGCTTATTTGATTACTATTTTAGTGACGAGATATTTCTTAGTATTGAACAAGAAACTTCTCAAGAGAAAATAATTAAAGAGATAGCAAATATATTTAATGTTGATATTTCTAAAAGAATACCTATGATAATATCTTTAAAAAATGGAATAGGTTTATTTTATAAGCTAGATGATAATGTAGAAAGTGATAAAATGGCTATAATAAAGCTTAAAAACTCTATAACATGGGTTGATGATAAAGTAAAGATTATAGTTGCTATTCTTGATAAGTCACATAATATAAATGAAATAAATGTAATTATTACATATATATTAGAATTAGCTGAGAAAGCTGATTTCAATGAGAAACTTAGGAACTGTAAAAATATGTGTGATTTAAAAAGGTTGCTAATTGAATTATATTTAAAAGATGTTCTGAATTAAATCAGAGCATCTTTTTATTTATATAATTTAACGTATATAAAATTTTTCCTAAGTGCTATAGGAAAAATAAAGTTACAATTTACAATTGTAAATGTTTAAAATTAAGATGTGCTCAGAAATTAATTAGGGGGAGGAATAATAATGAATAAATTTGTAGATTTTATGGATAGGAAGGTTATGCCTACAGCAAACAAGATAGGTCAAAATATTTATATTAGAGCAATATCAGCAGGGATGATAAGTTTAGTAGGCATAATCATAGTAGCATCATTAGCATCATTAGTACAAAACTTACAAATCGAAGCATATCAAAATTTTATTAACAATACTCAAGTTGGACAAGTTATATGGAATATTTGTCAAAATATTTGGTGGGGATGTCTTGCTATGTATGGGTTACTTGTATGTGGGACAATTGGACAATCACTATGGGGATTATTTGGACATAGAGGTTTAGAAGGTATTGGAGTATCTTTAGCATCATACATAATTCTTATTCCATGGATGACAAATGTACCTGCTGGAGAAAATACTATACCAGCATTTGGATTTATTAAGTATACAAACTTTAGTGCTGATTCTTTATTCTCATGCATTATAGTAGCAATTGCATCAGTATCAATATTGCATGGGTTTAGTAAGTTAAAGGCTTTAAAAGTTAAAATGCCGGATGTTGTACCACCAGCAGTAAGTGACTCTTTCTCAAAATTATTCCCTGTTATTTTAACAGTTATAATTTTTTCTTCATTAGCGTATATAATAAGCAATGTATTTGGAGGACAATCATTTAATGAGTTAATAAATAAGTTTATCTCTGCTCCATTACAAGGGTTAACAGGAAATTTAGCAACAGCTGTATTAGTACCATTTATTATAGCGTTCCTTTGGTTCTTTGGAATACATGGAAATAATATAGTTGGACCTATTATAGGAGCTGTATTAGTTCAACCAGGTATGCAAAATATTGAGTTATATGCTCAAGGAGTAACAGATTGGTCACAATATAATGTACTAACAAATCAGTTCTTATATTCATTCGTTTATATGGGTGGATCAGCTTGTACGATAGCACTTTTAATTGCAATGTTTATAACTAATAGAAGAAGACATAAGGTATTATTATCTTTAGCCGGACCTACTGGAATATTTAATATAAATGAACCTTTAATATTTGGATTTCCAATAGTATTAAATCCAATGTTATTTATACCATTTGTATTTGGACCAGCAATAATAAGTTGTATTTCATATTTAGCAATAGATTTTGGATTAGTTCACCCAGTTGTAGCAAATGTACCATGGACAACTCCACCTATAATAAATGGATTCTTAGCAACAGGAATGCATTGGACAGGTGCAGCATTATCAATAGTAAATATTATAATAGTTGTCTTAATGTATATTCCATTCCTTAAGTTAATAGAAAGACAAGAAGAAAAGGAATTGTTAGCAGCTCAAAAAGCAGGAGTAAATTAAGTTTTAAAATAAATATGTAGTACAAAAATTAAGAAGTGGGAATTTCCTACTTCTTAATAACTTTAAGGAGGAAAATAAATGTTAGGAATTAGTATTTATCCATTAGTTAGTTCAGTAGAAGACAATATGAAATATATAGAAAAAGCTGTAGCGTTGGGATATAAGAGATTATTTACTTCAATGTTAGAATTAGATGATAATAAGGAAAAGGCTTTAAAGCAAGTAAATAATTATAAGTTATTACTTAATAGAGCAAAAGAACTTGGAATGAAAGTTTTTATAGATGTAAATCCAGAAGTTTTAAAGAAAATAGAAGTTAATCCTATGAATTATGACTTCTTTGTAGAGTTAGGTGCTACCGGTTTAAGACTAGATTCTGTATTTAATGGATTTTATGAGAGCTTCATGACATTTAATAAGCGAGGATTAGAAGTTGAAGTTAATGGATCTTTCGATACAGGCTATATAAATAGCATAGTTGATTTAAAATGTAGAAAAGATAAATTAGTTACGTGCCACAATTTTTATCCAGAGGAGTTTACAGGATTATCTAAGGAGTGCTTTATATCAAATCATAAAAGACATAAAGATTTAGGTTTGAATACTGCGGCTTTTGTAACTTCAATTGAAGGTGGGAAGTTAGGTCCATGGCCAATAAATGATGGATTATGCACAATAGAGTCACATAGATACTTACCGATAGAAGTACAAGCACAAGAACTTTATGCTTTAGGTGTAGATGATGTAATAATAGGAAATGCTTTTGCCAGTGATGAAGAATTAGAGAGACTAGCAAACCTAGACAGAGATGTAATTACATTAAGAGTTAATTTTAATGACGAATTAGATGAAATAGAAAAGAGTTTTATAGGAAAAATACTTCAAAATAGATGGGATTATAGTGATTACGTTATAAGAAACTTTAATAGTAGAAAAGAGTTGAAAGATAAAGCTATAGAAAGTAAAACTAGTGAAAAGTTTAAAGTTAATAACGGAGCTATTTTACTTAATAATGATAATTATAAATTATATAAAGGTGAATTACTAATAGCTTTAAAAGAGTTAGAAGTAGACAATAGAAGAAATTATATTGGAACAGTAGCTGATGAGTATAAAGTTTTATTACAATATATAGTTGGTGGAAATAGATTTAAGTTAGAAATTAATTAATAGCTTAGGAGGAAAGTTTTTATGTGTGCAGGGAATGTATTTAAAGAGGGGTTTCTTTGGGGGGGAGCACTTTCTGCCAATCAATGTGAGGGAGCTTATTTAGAGGATGGAAAAGGTTTATCAGTAGCTGATGTTTTGCCAGGGGGGATGATTAGTGAAGTAATAAATCCTCCTAATGGAAAGTTTCCATCTCATGAAGCTATAGATTTTTATCATAGATATAAAGAGGATATAAAGTTATTTGCCGAAATGGGATTTAAGTGTTTAAGAATGTCCATAGCTTGGACTAGAATATTCCCAAATGGTGATGATGAATCTCCAAATGAAGAGGGACTAAGATTCTATGATGATGTATTTAATGAACTATTAAAATATAATATAGAACCTGTAGTAACTTTATCTCACTATGAGATGCCTTTGAATCTAGTTGATAAATATGGTGGATGGAAAAATAGAAAGCTAATAGGGTTTTTTGAAAAGTATGCAAAAGTGGTTTTTGAAAGGTATAAGGATAAGGTTAAATATTGGTTGACATTTAATGAAATGAACACTATCCTTCATATGACATTTATTGGTGGAGGAATAGCATTTGAAGATGGAGATAATAGGAGAGAAATAATATATCAATCAATACACAATCAATTTGTAGCAAATGCTAAGGTGACTAAACTTTGTCATGAAATAAATAAAGATTCGCAAATTGGATGTATGATTAATTATGGATGCATATATCCTATGGCTTGTAGACCTCTAGATTCAATGGAAGCATTAGAGATGGATAGAAAAACTTTATTCTTTACAGACGTGCTAGTAAGAGGATATTATCCTTCTTATATAAAGAGATTCTTTAGAGAAAATAATATTAATATAAAATTAGAAGAAGATGACTTACCTTTAATAAAAGAAAACACTGTAGATTATATAGGTATAAGTTATTATATGAGTAGAGTGGCTAGTTCTAATAAAGAAGATAAAGAAATGGCTAATGGGAATATATTTAAAATGTTAAAGAATCCATATTTAGAAGCCTCTGAGTGGGGATGGCAAATAGATCCTGTGGGATTAAGATATTCTCTTAACACTTTATATGATCGTTATCAAAAACCAATATTTATAGTGGAAAATGGGCTAGGGGCTATAGATACTATAGATGAAAATGGAGAAATAAATGATGATTATAGAATAGGATACTTAAGGGAACATATAAACGCTCTTAAGGAAGCTATATCAGATGGAGTTGATGTAATTGGATATACTTCTTGGGGACCTATAGATATAGTAAGTGCATCAACAGGAGAGTTAAAAAAGAGATATGGATTTATATATGTAGATAAAGATGATTATGGAAATGGAACGTTAGAGAGAAGGAAGAAAAAAAGCTTCTATTGGTACAAGAAAGTATTATAATCAAATGGAGAGCTATTAATATAAATTAAAATGTATGAGTTATAAAACGATTCTTATCAAACATATATTGGAAATAATAGGATAGTAGATAGAGTTGTTATTATACAAATTTATCTACGGTCCATTTATCTACTATTCCATGATGGTTAATTGTATAATTAGATTTTATTTAAAGATGTTTTGAAGTGGTTCAAAGCATCTTTTTATTTTATTTTAAATCATAATCACCCGATTACGGGTGAATGATTTAAAATAACAAGAGGAGTTACTCTTTTAAACTTTCTCTATATTTAATAGGAGTTTGGTTGGTCAATTTTTTAAAAACTGTACTATAGTAGCTTTGATTATTAAATCCCACAGATAAAGCTATATCGAGCAAAGAATAATCCGTGTTAGCAAGGAGTTCTTTGCTTTTTTCTACTTTATAATTATTTAAATAATTTATAAATGTTTGACCAGTTTCATTTTTAAAGACACAGCAGAAATAGCATTTATTTATATTAAGTTCTGAGCAAAGGTCATCTATAGAAATTTCTTTACTATAATTTTTTTCTATATATTCAATAGCTCTTTTTACAAAGGGAGAAAGAGTTCCGTTTGGAGTCGTAGTTTTATATTTATTTACTATTAGATTTGAATATAGGTTTATAACATCATCTAATAGAGATTTATTTATAGTTAATATACTAGAATCACAAGTGTTAACTTTAGTATTTTTATTATCTTGGATAATATAAGGACCTATCAAGATATATGCAGGCATATTGTCATAATGATAAAAAGCAATAGCTGAATATGAAATATTATTAGGTATATTTATAGCAATTGGATTCGAATATGAAAGACTATTTTTTAAAATATCAATTGCTTTGGATGTATAAAAGCTATTTTTTAATTCAGCATTATATTTATGTGAATGAACAATTTTAAAGCTGTTATTTAAAACTAAAGTTGGTAGTGATAAGCAAGTAAAAAAATCATTTAATACATTATAAGTATTCATAATTAGACCGCCTTTTTAGTTGAGATATACTATTATTTAAAATTTATAACACTAACAAAATATATTTAAAAAAAATATAAATATCGTTAAAACATATTAAAAAATATATGTTATTATAATTGCAGAGAGTGAGAATCAATATCAATTATTATGAAATATAAATTAAAGAATGTCAAATAAATATGTTTTTATAGGGGGAAGTAATTATGTTAAAGAAAAAGATAGAAAAAATTATTGCTACTTTTGTTTTAGGAGCTATGGTTTTAAGTGCTAGTGGACAAACTATAACAGCTAGTGCATCAACTTTAAATAATGTAGATACTGTGACTAAGGCGTCAACTACTGCACCAGAAGTTTTAGGGGATGGAACTTATGTAATAGAAAATGGTGCATATAAAGTAGGAACTACTGATAATAGCGGAATTAGAGATTATATAGATACAACATCTATTGTAACAGTAGAAGGTGGAAAGATAACTTTAACTCTTAAATATACTGATTTAGAATTAGAAACTGATACAGTAAGAACAATTAATTCTATTACTATAGATGGAGAAGAAGTAGAATTTAATGCAAATGAAGAAGAAATAAGTTTTGAAATTGAATCAAAAGATGTATTAACATCAAGAATTACTGTTAACCTAACTTATTACAATGAATTTATCCCTGAATTTATTGCACCAGGTGGAATGCATACAGTAGATATGGAGATATTACACATTGGAGAATTATCAAAGGTTGAAGATGATAAAGAAGAAGTTAATACTTTAGAAAATGGAACTTATAAAATAGAAAATGATGCGTTTAAAGTAGGAAGTACTGAAGATAGCGGAATTAGAGATTATATAGATACAACATCTATTGTGACAGTAGAAGATGGAAAGATAACTGTAACTCTTAAATATACTAATTTAGAATTAGAAACTGATACAGTAAGAACAATAAATTCTATTACTATAGATGGAGAAGAAGTAGAATTTATAGCAAATGAGGAAGAAATAAGTTTTGAAATCGAATCAACAGATGTATTAAATTCAAGAATTAAAGTTAACCTAACTTATTATAATGAATTTATCCCTGAATTTATCGCTCCAGGTGGAATGCACACAGTAGATATGGAGATATTACATAAGGGAGAATTAGTAAAGGTAGAAGATGATACAGTAGAAACTCCAGAGACTCCAGAGACTCCGGAGACTCCAGAAACACCTGACAATGATAATTCTGGAAACGGAGACATTGATGGAAGTACAGGAGCAACTCAAAAGCCTTCAGAAGGTACAGGTTCAGGATCTACTGAAGAAAATCAAACAGATAAAACTTATACAGGTAAAAATGAAATAGTTTCTGATAGCGAAGCTGGTAAGGCAATGGCTAGACAAGCATTATCAGAAGATATGAAGATAGAAAAGATAGGTGAAAAATACCGTGTAACTATAAACTTTACTGAATTTGGTGCAGCGCAAATGAGCGATGTTATAGTTTATGTAAATGGTAAAGAAGTTGAAACTAAAGAGGTAAGAACAACTCTAGCTGGATTAAGCTTTGAATTAGATAGCTTAGATGATTCAATAGAAATATCTACTAAAATTAATGCTATGGGTGGAAGAAGAATTTCATTTGGTCTTAAAGTATTACAAGATACTTTAGTTGAAGTTGAGAATGATGATGAAGGAACAACAGGTGGAACTACACAAGGTGGTACAACTAATGGTACTACTGGAGGAACGACTGGTGGTACAACTGGAGGAACTACACAAGGTGGACAAACTTCAGGAACAACAGAAGAAACTGAAAAAGAAGAAGAACCACAAATAATAGTTAGAAAGTTGTATTCTATTCAAAATAACGTTACTCATGAAAGTGAAACAGGAGTAGCTATGGCAAGAATGTACTTAAGTTCTACTTCAAGAGTTGAAGAAGTTGAAGGACAATACTATGTTACTCTAACATTTACAGGGGCAGAATTCATGCAAAATCATGAAATCTATGTAAATGGAAGCAAGGTAAGCGTAAGCAAGAGTACAAGTGGTGATGAAACTTATGTTAGATTTGCAGTTGGAAGCTTAAATGATTCTATAAAGGTAAAAATGTATGTTGTACCAATGCAAAGAGATGTTGAATTTGGTGTTGAATTATTAACTGATACATTAACTTTCATTAAGGAATACACAATAGAAACATTACCAAATACAGGAGCTGCAACAAGTTCAGCAGTAGTAGCAGGATTAGGGTTACTAATGACATCTGCAGGTGCAGTTTTAACTAAAAAGAAAAAATAAAATAATGTACGGGGTAAATAAAATAGGAATACTATTTATTTACCTCATATTTGCTATAAAGGAGAAATAGAGATGAAAATATTAAATAAATTTAAGTGTATATTAACAGCTGTAATGATTTTAGGGTTATTTTTCACTATGGGAACTAAGAGTGCATATGCAGTAGATGCTGACATAGCAAGTGGTATTTATGAAGTTGAAAATGAGGTTTATCACGAATCAGAAACAGGGATGGCAATGTCAAGAAGTTACTTACTACCTACTATGGAAGTAGAAGTGACTAAGGATGGAATAGTTTATACTATAGGTTTCTCAGGAAGTGACTATATGGAAAACTACAGAATGTTAGTTAATGGTGAAGATACTGCAATTGAAATAGTAGATGAGGTAACTGAAGAAGGTATAGTTAAACTTAAAGTTGAAGTAGATAAAGTAGATGCAGATATGGATGCTTTAATTTATGTAGCACCAATGGGAAGAGATGTACAGTTTAAGGTAATTCCTAAGATGGAAACTTTAACTTTAATTGAAGCTATAGAAGAAGCAGAAGAGATTATAGAAGAAGTAGTTGCAGAAGATTTAATAGAAGAAGTTGTTACAGAAGTAGATGCAACATCAGGAGCTTCAGAAAATTATAAAACTATGGCTGTAGCTGGTGGAGTAGCAGTTGTAGTTATAGCAGGTATAGTTGCAGTTTTAGTAATTAAGGCTAAGAAAAAGAAATAGTAGTTAGGAAGGTTATTTATTATGAAATATAAAAGAATTATGTCAATAATAGCAGCTGGAATTATGTCTTTAGGTTTAATTAGCTGTGGTTCTAAAGCTGCTGAAGAAAATGTTGTAGTTGAAGCTAATGGTGGAGAAGTAGCTGTGGAAGCTGATAGCGAAGAAGTAGTTATAGCAACATCTGTTGCAGTTACAGAAATTTTAGATGCTTTAGGGGTAAAGGTTTCTGGAATTCCTCAAACATCATATGAGCTTCCTGAAAGCACAAAAGGTGCAGTAGAGGTTGGAAGCCCTATGAGCCCAGATTTAGAAATTATTAAATCTTTAAATCCTACAGTTGTAGTTTCAGTTGATACTTTAGGGTCAGATTATATGGAACTTTTTACTCAAAATAACATACCAAGTGAATTCGTATCTTTAGAAAGTTTAAATGGATTAAAAGAAGCAATAAATACTTTAGGAAAAAGATTTGATAAAGAAGCAGAAGCTGAAAGTTTATTAGCAAACTTAGAAGCTAAGGAAAAAGAAGTTGCTGAAAAATCAGCAGAATTAGAAAGTCCTGAAATATTAGTTTTATTTGCAGCACCAGGATCAACTATGATTGCAACATCAAAATCTTATGTTGGTAGCTTAGTTGAAATGGTTGGAGGTAAAAATATAATAGCTGATAACAGTACGTCATTTACTACTTATAATAAAGAAGATTTATCAATGCTTAATCCAGATAAGATTTTAGTAATGGTACATGCCCTTCCAGAAGAAACACAAGCTGCATTAGAAAAAGAAATGGCAACTGATGCTGCATGGCAAAACATTGAAGCTGTAAGAAATGGTGATGTTGTATACTTAGACACTTCATATTTTGGAATGAGTGCAAATCTTAAAGTTATAGAAGGATTAGATATTTTAAGTGATATAGTCCACGGTAATGGAGAGTAATTATGAAAACTTTAGATAAAAAATTTAGAGGATTATTTATAGCTGTTGCTCTTATAATATTAGTAGCAGGTATATTAATCTCATTAAAATTAGGAAGTATAAATATTACATTTGGTGAGCTTATAAAAGGATTATTCACAGGGCAAACAGATGGTAATATAGGAATAATAAAAGATTTAAGAATGCCTAGAGTTATAATAGCTGTTCTTGTTGGAGCTAACTTAGCTATTTCAGGTGTACTATTACAGTCAGTAATAAGAAACCCATTAGCAGACCCATATATAACAGGTATATCTACAGGTGCATGCTTAGTAACTGTATTTTTAATGGTATTCATGCCTGGAGTTACTAATTCAAGACCTATATTTGGTTTTTTAGGAGGATTAGTATCATGTGGTTTAGTTTATTTTATGGCATATAAAAAAGGACTTTCTCCTATAAGAATAGTTTTAGCAGGAGCAGCTTGCAATGCATTATTAGGTGGTTTCTCATCTATGATTACAGTAAGTGCAGGATTAGGTTCAAGCAATATTCAAAAATGGATGATGGGAAGTCTTGCTACTGTAAATTGGAGTAATGTATATGTATTAGCTATATATTCAGTAGTAGGAATTGCTGCAGCATTTATGTTAAGTAAAATATGTAATGTATTAGCTTTAGGAAGCAAGAATGCTAAGAGTTTAGGATTTAATGCAGATGTATATATGATTGTAGTTACTGCAGTAGCTGTATTTTTAGCAGGTATATCAACTGCTATAGCTGGGGTAATATCTTTCGTAGGATTAGTAGTTCCACATATATGCAGAATGATAATAGGTTCTGACCATAAATATCTTATTCCTTGCAGTGGGATTATCGGTGCATTATTAGTATTATTTGCGGATACAGTTGGAAGAATGGCCATGAGACCTAATGAAATCCCAGTTGGTGTAGTAACATGTATTTTTGGAGCACCATTCTTCTTATATCTTTTAAGAAGGAGTGACTTAAAGTAATGATAAAAGTAAAAAATCTAGAGTTCTCTTATGAAAAAGATAAAAAACTTATAGAAAACTTAAATGTTGAAATTGAAAAAGGTAAGATAACTACTATATTAGGACCTAATGGAAGCGGTAAATCTACATTATTAAGTATTTTTACAGGACTTAATAAACCTACATCTGGAGATGTTATAATAAATGGAAAGTCTATAAAAAAACTTAAATATAAAAATATCGCAAGGGAAATTGCAACAGTACATCAGCAAAATACAGTACCAGGAGATATTACTGTAAAAGAATTAGTATCTTATGGGAGAATACCTCATAAAAAGTATTTCCAAGGAAATAATGAAAGTGATGAAGATATAGTAGAATGGGCACTTGAAAAAACTGGGCTTACTAATTTAAAAGATAAGACAGTTATGAGTATGTCAGGTGGAGAGAGACAAAGAGCCTTCATAGCTATGGCTTTAGCTCAAAAGAGTAAAATATTATTTTTAGATGAACCAACTACATATTTAGATATTTATCATCAGATAGAAATATTAGAACTTGTAGAAGAGTTAAATAGAGAAGAAGAATTAACAGTAGTTATGGTTCTTCATGATATTAATCAGGCTCTTAAGTATAGTCATAATATTATAATAATGAAAAATGGTAAGATAATAAATGAAGGTAATGCTAAGAAGGTTATAACTATGGATATGCTAAATAAGGTATATAATATAGGTGGATTTATAAATGAGACTAATGATGAAACTTTCTTTGTGCCATTAAAGCTAGAAGCCTAATAATTAAATATAAATATAATAAAAAACGGTTAATTCTAAATTAGCCGTTTTTTTAATCTTAAGAATTTCTTTAGAAATGTATTAGCTTCTTCTTAACTTTTAAAAGATATCATTGAAGTATAGTAAAGAAAGGGGGATGGAGAAAATATGGATGGGAACAGTATTATGAATAATATAACTCAATATGGAACTATAGTTATATTTTTGATAATATTCTTAGAAAATTTAAATATGCCAGGGTTTCCAGCAGGTGTAATAATGCCGATAGTAGGTCTTTGGGCATCTAAGCATAATGAAAATATTATTTTTATAGTGATACTATCAGTAATAGCATCATTATTAGCAAGCTGGATATTATATTTTATAGGTTTTTATGGAGGAAATTATATACTAGATAAGTATACAAAGAGGTTTCCAAAGCAAAGTGAATATATAGATGAAAAACTAGAATACTTAAGAAGAAAAGGGAATGTTGGAGTGATGATAAGCAGAATGATTCCAATGGCAAGAACTATAATACCTGTACCAGCAGGGGTACTGAAACTTAATTTTCTTAAATATACTGCATATTCTGCTATAGGAATTTTAATATGGGATTCAACTCTTATATGTTCTGGATATATATTAGGGGATGGGGTTATAAAGATATTATCTTAAATAGAAATATCATTAAATAATCAGTCTATATAAAAGGTAGTTTAGAACAAGAGAAAATAAGAAAATGAATTATGGAAAATAATACTTTCCATGTTAGTATATAATAAAAGAATTTAGTGAGTAAGAATAGGAAAAATAGTTACTTATATTCATAAACGTAGTTTGTTTTTGCTAAGGTTAAGATTTCATGACTCACTTATAGAAAGAGGTATTAAGATGGATTTATATAGTGTTTTAGTAGTTGAAGATGAAAATGATATAGCAGTAGCGATAGAGGCTTATTTAACAAATCAAGGATATAAAGTTTTTATAGCTAATAACGGAATAGAGGGATTAGAAGTTCTAGAGAAAGAAACTATACATCTCGCTATAGTAGATGTAATGATGCCAAGGATGGATGGGATAACTTTTGTTATGAAGCTTAGAGAGAAATATGATTTTCCTGTAATAATGTTATCAGCGAAATCAGAAGAGGTAGATAAGATAATGGGATTAAATATAGGTGCTGATGATTATGTAACAAAGCCATTTAGACCATTAGAACTTTTAGCTAGAGTTAATTCACAACTTAGAAGATATTCTAAATTTCTAAATATGGTAAGCAATAAAGAGATAAATGAAAATATATATTCAGTCGGAGGTCTTGAATTAAATATTGAGACTAAAGAGGTAACAGTAGATGAAAAAGCTGTGAAACTCACTCCAATTGAATTTAAAATATTAGCTTTGCTTATGAAAAATCCAGGAAGAGTGTTTTCAGCAGAGGAAATATATGAAAGAGTTTGGAATGAGCAGGCTATAAATACTGATACAATAATGGTTCATGTAAGAAAAATAAGAGAAAAGATTGAAGTTAATCCGAAAAATCCAAAATATTTGAAGGTGGTGTGGGGAGTTGGATACAAAATTGAAAAACAATAATACTAGCAAAGGGATAATTGCTACTATAGTAGCTATATTAATTATATCAATGGCAGCAATAGCGATGTGTAAATCATACCCTATAATAGATAGGAATGCACAAAATATAAGAGATAATTATTTTGATGATTATAGATTTGCAGACATTATAGCAGAAACAAGCTATGTAAATTATTTTAATTCATTATCAGAAAAAGCAGGTGGGAATCTTAATCCAGCAGAGAGTTTGTTGGATTTTGGTAACAATATATACAGTAATGATGAAGAGTATTATGAAGATTCGTATGCTAATGGATTTAATTCAAGGTTTAGCAGGTGGAGTAGGAATATAAATGAAATCTATAGAAATTTACTATATTATTCATACGATAAAGAAAATGATATAAAGAAAACTAATATAGGTGAAGGCATAACTATCAAAGAGAAGAATATGGATATATCTTCATTAGATAAGGAGCAATTTCAGTTTTTTGTACTTTTGAATTTTGATGAAAATGGAGTTCTGACTGTATCAGATATTAAAGGTGCAGATAAGCAAAATTTTGAATATATCTTAAAAGAAAATTTAAGTGACTTAGATGGATATTATGATATTACAATGAAGCCTATTAAAAACATGTCTTTTGTGTATGCAGTGCCTAAGTCATTAATTTATGATGATTCGATATCTTGGGGAATAAAAGATTCAAATATGATAGGATATGAAATGGCTGGTACTACAGCAGTAATGATAATTTCGGCAGTTATATTGCTAGCTGCATTAATATTCCCAATTAAAAAGGCTAAAAAAATGGCCCTATTCAATGGATTATCAAAAATACCGTTTGAAATATGGATAGTAATATGTACATTTGCAGCAATGCTTATGGCTGTATCTCCTAGATATATTGTAAAACCAACTTTAGAAGGAAATTTAGAGTATTTATTTGGATTCTTTGTAAATGGAATTACATTATCTAATAATACAATATGGTTCCTTAACTTTGTAAATTGGTTTATATGTTTTGGCGTTGTATTTTTTGCTATATTAGTTATAAAGTATATTTTTAATATTGGAATAAAGGAATACTCTAAGAGAAGAACTATAGTTGGTAGAGTTATTACATTAATCGTTAGATATATCAGAAAAACTTTAGATGCTGTAACTAGTATAGATTTAAGTGATAATAATAGTAAACTTATAATTAAAGTTGTTTTAATAAATGCTGCAATATTAATAGGTATAACATCAATATGGTTATTTGGAATACCTGTAGTGATACTTTACTCGGTAACATTGTTCTTTGTAATAAGAAAATATGTTGATAAAATAAGTGAGAAGTATAAGATACTAAAGAAAGCTACAAATAAAATTGCTGAAGGAAAACTGGATGTAACTATTGAAGAGGATTTAGGATTATTTGAGCCTTTTAAAGAAGATTTAGAAAAGATTCAATCAGGATTTAAAAAGGCTGTAGATGAAGAAGTTAAGAGTCAGAAGATGAAGACTGACCTTATATCTAATGTATCTCATGATTTAAAAACTCCTTTAACAGCTATAATAACTTATACCGATCTTTTAAAGGATGAAAATCTAGAAGAAGAAAAACGTAGACAATATTTAGATACCTTAGATAAAAAAGCTCAAAGACTTCAAGCTCTTATAGAAGATTTATTTGAAATGAGTAAGGCAAGCAGTGGAAATATAACTTTAAATATAGAAAATGTTGATGTAGTATCACTGATGAAGCAGACTATACTTGAATTAGATGATAAGCTTCTTGAAGCAGGATTAACAGTCAGAAATAACTTTCCAGAAGGAAAAGTAATCTTACCTCTTGATAGTCAGCGTACATTTAGAGTATTTGAAAATTTAGTAATAAATATGACTAAGTATGCTATGAGAGGAACAAGAGTATATATTGATATATTTGAAAATGATACTTATGTAGAAATTGTTCTTAAAAATATGGCAGCGGAGGAAATTAACTTTAATGTAGAAACTATAGCAGAAAGATTTGTTCGTGGAGATGAATCTAGAAATACTGAAGGATCAGGATTAGGTCTTGCTATAGCAAAGAGCTTTGTAGAGCTTCAAGGTGGAAGCTTTAACATAAGTGTAGACGGCGACTTATTTAAGGTTAGTATAAAATTTAATAAGATATCTTAATAATAAAAATGCGTGTATCATAAAATTATAGATACGCGCATTTTTTATTAATACAATATAGAAATACATTCAAGTTTTTTATGAATATTACTTAAAATGAAATGATATCGTTATTATAGGTAAATATGACTTTAAATCGAATTAATTAGCAAATTTGCAAGTTTGAAAAATAATACTTGCAATTATATAATTTAAAATAGTGTATATTTTTAGGAGGGATAGAATTGGAATTGCTTGTAACTATTTTAGAAGAAAATGAAAATATTGAGGATATAATGTTAGAGTTCAATAAACTTGGAATTAAAGGCTCTACGATAATTGATTCTCAAGGAATGGCAAATATTTTAAGTGAATGTGAAGAGTTTAGTCTATTTAGTTCATTAAAGTTGTTAATGAATGATGGACGAGCTCAAAAGAAAACAATTTTAACTGTTTTGAAGAGTAATATGGTAGATAGTGCAATATCAGCAATTAAGAAATTTGTAGATATTGATTCGCCAGGAAGTGGAATAATATTTACAGTTCCTGTAGGAAGAGTTGAGGGTATACCTTTATAATTGCAGTAATTGAGTGAGAGGATTATGTAATAATAAAGGAGGAAAACAGAATGAGTTGGTTTTATTACCTAGCAATAATATTAATTTTTGGATTACTAATGGGAAAGGTAGTTTCTTATTTAAAATTACCTAGAGTTACAGGATACTTAATAGCTGGGGTATTAATAGGACCTTTTGTTTTAAAGCTAGTACCACATGAGGCTATAGAAAGTTTAACTATAATTTCTGAAGCTGCATTAGGGTTTATAGCTTATAACATTGGTAGTTCATTAAATTATAATAAATTGAAAAATATAGGTAAAGGCGTAATAATAATTGCTTTATTTGAAGCGTTAATGGCAACTTTTGTAGTAACGCTTGCAATGAAGTTTATATTTGGACAAACATGGGAATTTAGTTTAGCAATTGGAGCAATAGCATCAGCTACTGCACCGGCAGCAACTATTATGGTTTTAAAGCAATACAAGGCAAAGGGGCCATTAGTAGATACATTAATTCCTGTAGTTGCTATAGATGACGCTATTGCAGTTATAGCATTTGGTATTTCAATAGCTATTGCACAAATTATTTCTAAAGGATCAGATGGTGTTTCAATAATGGCATTTTTAAATCCATTTATAGAAATATTCTTCTCTATAGTATTAGGATGTGCAGTTGGATTTGCATTAACTTATTTTAATAAACTTTCTAAGCAAAAAGAAAATGCTATGAATCTTGTAATTGCAGCTATATTTTTAGTTATAGGATTAGCAGATTTATTAGATCTTTCAAATTTATTAGCATGTATGGCACTAGGTGCTACTGTAAGTAATTTAGTGTTAAGTAAATCAAAGTTATTATCATCAATTGATAATATTACGTCGCCAATATTTATAATGTTCTTTACCATATCAGGATTAGAGCTTGACTTATCAGTATTACTTACTGTTGGGTTAATTGGTATAGGATATGTTGTATTTAGAGTAATAGGTAAAGTTTTAGGTGCTTATATAGGAGCACAACTTGCTAATAGTCAACCTGTAGTTAAGAAGTATTTAGGATTAACGCTTGTACCTCAAGCAGGGGTTGCAATAGGACTTACAATGATAGTCCAAGAAGCATTGCCAAGTTGTGGAGCATCAATAAGAGCTATAATACTAGCAGGTACGGTTATATATGAGCTTATAGGACCATTGTGCACAAAGATAGCAATCTTCAAAGCAGGAGAAGCTACTGTTGATGCACATCACAAAATAGAGATAAGTCATTAAAAGGTGCGAAAGCACCTTTTTTTAGTTAAGAATACTCTTTCTTTTTAGAGAAATAACGATATAATATATCGTATAGATTATAAGAAATTTAGAAGTGATAAGGTGTGTTAATATGAACGATTTAAGAAAAGCTATTTGTGATATGGTATCTGAAAATATCGTTAAAGTAGTAATAAGTAACAAGATGAAAAGTGATGTTCAATATAATAAAATAGTATTTTTATTAAAGGAGAAAAAAGGAAGAGAGTATTATCAAATAGAAAGATATACTGATAAACAAGTATTCCATGAAAATATAGATAAAGAAAAATTGGAAGAAAGTCTTTTTGAAAATATAGAATCTAGATATAAGCAGGTAAATGCTTGGAGTGAAAATTCTACTTTTGATATGAAAATTTCTAAAAAGGGAAAAGTATTTTTAGGTAAGAAAAGTGCTGATAATAAAAAAGTTGCTAATAAATCTCATAATAAAGAAAAAAATTATATTTTAAAAGAAGGTATGTTAATTCAGCCACTTATAGATTTAGGAGTATTTACTAAAGAAGGTAAGGTTGTAAATTCGAAATATGATAAGTATAAACAAATAAATAGATTTGTAGAAATCATAGATGATGAAATTAAAAAGATTGATCAAAAGGAACTTACTATTTTAGATTTTGGTTGTGGTAAATCTTATTTAACATTTGTTTTATATTATTACTTTGTTGAAATTAAAAAGATTAATGTTAAGATGATAGGATTAGATCTTAAAGAAGATGTAATAAAAAAATGTAATGATATTGCTAAAAGATATAATTATGAAAATCTTCACTTCGAAATTGGGGATATAAATGGATTTAAATATAATAATAAAGTTGATATGGTAATAACTTTACATGCTTGTGATACAGCTACAGATTATGCTTTATATAATGCTATTAAATGGAATGCTAAGATGATATTTTCGGTTCCATGTTGTCAGCATGAGTTTAATGCTCAAATGAAAACAGAGGAATTATCTATTTTAACTAGATATGGAATAGTTCAAGAAAGAATAGCTGCACTTATGACAGATTCAGTTAGAGCCAATATTTTAGAAGCTTTAGGTTATAAAACTCAATTATTAGAATTTATAGATATTGCTCATTCTCCAAAGAATATTTTAATAAGAGCTTCTAAGGGGAATATATCTATGGAGAAGAAAGAGAAAGTATTAGTTGAAGTTGAGAATCTTATGAAACAATTTAATTTGAGTCCAACTTTATATAATTTATTAAAAAATGATAATCTTATATAAAGTTAAAAAGTTTTGAGGGGTTACGTAAAGTAACTCCTTTAAAATTTATTAGGTTATGGTTAACATAATAATAAGATGTTAAAATAAAGTTAGTTATACACAAATACAAAAAGTGGAGGGAATAAGGGGAGAATAAAAGATTATATTATTAAGAGAAGACTATTAATAATTATACTGTTAGTAATCATAGTAGCTGGAGTTGGTATAATTAATGTTGGGGTAGCTAAAGCTGAAGAAAGAAAAAGAATTTCTATAATTGAAGATTTGATATCTGAAGGTAGTTATGATGATGCAATTGAAAAAATAGATGAACTTACTGAAAAGTATAGTTATAAATTAGATAAGAAGATTACAGATTATCGAAGTATATTAGAAACATATAGATACATTGATTCATGTAAAGATAGCATAGAAATAAAAGGAATTATAGAATTATTAAAAGAAGATTATAGTGAATTGCTAAAGGATAATATATTTATAAAATTAAATGAAAGTTTATTACAAAAACAGAGTGATATAGATAATCATATAAAAGAAATGGAAAATATCAATATTTTTAAAGTGCAAATCGAGGAAGCTATAGATAGGGATATTGAAGAGGCTAAAACATTAATAGAGATTTTTAAAAGAGATTATCCAGATGAAGATATTTTGGCATTAGAAAATAAATTAAAAGAAAAAATTAGTAATATTGAAAAAGAAAAAGAACTTTTAAAGGAAGATGAAACTGTAATAGAAGAAGTAGAGTATGAAAAAGATATAAATAATTCTACTGGTATTCAAGAAAATAAATTAGGTATAGCTAATACAGTAGCAGCGCAAAATTCAAGTCAAATCATTACTGTAGTAAGTAATGGAGGGTCATATGGAGAACTAGTTATGTGGCAAAAGGATGGAAATGGCAATTGGTTTGAAGTAGATAGAGTGGCTGCAAGATTAGGTCAAAATGGAATGAAGTATGCAAGTGAAGTATATGAAATGGACAAATGTACACCGACAGGTATTTATACTGTTACAGAGGCTTTTGGAATCAATGGTAATCCGGGAAGTGGAGTGCCTTATAGAGAATTAGATGGTTCTGAATATTGGGTTGATGATGTAGATTAAGAATATTATAATACAATGCAATTTGGTGATCCAAATGGAAGATGGAACTCTGCAGAAAAGCTAGTAGATTTTCCGGGGTACTACAATTATTCTCTTGTAATAGATTATAATAGATGGCCGGTAATACCAGGAAAAAGTTCAGCTATATTCCTTCATTGTGATATGGGAATTTACACATATGGATGTGTAGCTATACCACAAAATAATTTAGTAAATTTGTTAACATGGTTAGATCCGAATAGTAATCCAGTAATGATATTAGATTTTACTTATGAGGATATATATAATAATTATTAAGAATCACTATAAATAACTTAAAAATATTTATAGGATTGCTTAAAAGGTTTAACACTTAAAAATCGATAAAGCTATATATAATAAAATGATATTAAAAATGAGTTATAGTGAATATATTAATTAAAAAATATTTAATATTATAATAAAATAACATAAATAATGATTAAAAAATGTAAAAATAGTATTGACATTGATTTAATGGTAATATATTCTATATTTAGAAATTGATTTTAATAAATTCGTTGAAGAGAAAAAGTAAGTATAGATTTGTTCTACAGAGAGTTGGCATTTTGCTGC
>OLNJ01000619.1_pt1 | contig 27258 bp, 25 predicted proteins | sample 1672191 | NCBI WGS metagenome assembly OLNJ01 (sample SAMEA3136657, study PRJEB25190) | human gut metagenome | biome: human gut; feature: human-associated habitat; material: faeces | place: Austria | collected 2013 | reverse complement strand
CGATTCAGGTATCTATGGGGCTGGAGGCAGCACATAATCACGGAATCGTTCACCGAGATGTAAAGCCGCAGAATATTATTATTTCAACAGACGGTAAAGTAAAAGTAACAGATTTTGGTATCGCAAGAGCTGCTTCTTCAAATACTATCAGTTCCAATGTGATGGGTTCTGTACATTACAGTTCTCCGGAACAGGTCCGCGGCGGTTACAGTGATGAAAAGAGTGATATCTATTCACTGGGTATTACATTGTATGAGATGGTAACGGGACGTGTACCGTTTGACGGAGATACAACTGTTGCGATCGCAATCAAACATCTGCAGGAAGAAATGGTACCTCCGAGTGTATATACAGAAGAACTTCCGTACAGTCTGGAGCAGATCATCCTGAAATGTACACAGAAGAGTGTAAATCGTCGATATGAAAAGATGGAGGATGTAATTGCCGACCTGAAACATTCTCTGATCGATCCGCAGGGGAATTTTGTGAAATTATCTTCTGTTGACAACGAAGCGAAAACAGTTGTGATCTCTGATGAAGAGCTTGGCGAGATCAAGCATACACCGAAAAACCGTACTTCACAGCGTAAGCAGGATGTGGCTGAGCTGGAAGATGAAGTATTGGATGATGATTATGATGACGACGATGATGATTACGAGGACGAATATCGCCGCAGACGTGAAGAAAGGAAATCCAGAAATAAAAAGAAACATAAAGCACCGAACAGTGCACTGACAATCCTGTCTCTCGTTGCAGGTGCAGTGATCCTTGTGATCGCAATTTTCTTTATCGGTAAGGCGGCAGGCATCATCGGTGGTGAAACACCGACAGATAACCAGCAGGAACAGAACGCAGATGCAACAGGTACAGATGAAGACGGAATGGTTATAGTACCGAATCTGGTTGGCAAGACAGAAGATGAAGCAGCGGCTTTGCTTGAAGAAGAAAAGCTTGGCAAACAGATGATGGGAGAAGAAAATTCTACTCAGGAAAAAGGCAGAATTTCTTCACAGGATATTCCGGCCGGAACAAAAGTAGAACAGTATACAACTCTGAAATATTATCTCAGTAAAGGTCAGCAGGAAGTTGTTATGCCTGATCTTTCCGGAGAGACCGGTATAGATGCACAGCAGACACTGGAAGATCTGGGACTGAATGTAACGGTACAGAAAGAGTACAGTGAAGATGATGGAACAGGCTATCCGATGGTAAATCCAGGATATGTGGATTCTGTTACACCGGCAGCTGGAAGCAGCGTTTCCGCAGGTGACGAGGTTACACTGGTTGTCAGCCGTGGTCTGGATTATGGCGATAGTGTTTCAGTGCCAAGCGTTGTCGGTATGACAAAGAATGATGCAATCACAACACTTGGAAAATGGACTGACATTAAGGTAACAGAGCAGCAGAGCAGCGATGTGGCATCTGGGGAAGTTATTTCTCAGAATCCGGCAGCAGATGAAACAGCAGATCCGGATCAGCCGATTGAAATTGTAGTAAGCAGTGGAAATGAAGCTCCGGCTTCTGATACAGAAGATACATCAGCAACAGATAATACTGCATCAGCACAGAGCACAGATAGCACACAGCAGAGTGCAGCTGCTGCAAATGGTGAAGTATGGAAATGTACACAGACACTGAATACACCGACCGGATATCAGGGAGGACAGGTTCGACTGGAACTTCTTCAGGATGTGAACGGAGAAACACAGTCTTCGATCATTGTGGACTGCAAACAGATAACATTCCCATATACACTGGATGTTACCGGAGCTCCGGGAGTCAGCGAAGGTACATTATATGTGTCAGAAGTAGTGGATGGTACGATCCAGCAGCTGGGACAGTATCCACTTACTTTCAAGAAAGCAGAGTAATACATGCAGGGTAAGATCATCAAAGGAATAGCGGGATTCTATTATGTATACGGAGAAGATGAAGTGCTCTATGAATGTAAAGCCAAGGGAATCTTCCGCAAAGATAATCAGAAACCGCTGGTAGGTGATAATGTGGAAATCACAATACTTGACCAGCAGGAACAAACGGGCAATCTGATCCGAATCCTTCCACGCAAGAATTCATTGATTCGTCCGGCAGTTGCAAATGTTGACCAGGCGTTTGTGATCTTTGCACTTGAAAATCCCAAACCCAATTTTATGCTGCTGGACCGCTTCCTGATCATGATGGAACAGGCAGAGGTTCCGGCAGTGATCTGCTTTAATAAAAAAGATCTTGCATCGGAAGAAGAAACCCGGACATTATGTGAAACTTACAGAAACTGCGGTTATCAGGTGATCCTTTCCAGTGCACTTGAAAAAGAGGGACTGGATGAGATACACAGGATCCTGAAGGGAAAGACAACAGTTGTTGCAGGACCTTCCGGAGTCGGTAAGTCTTCCCTGACGAATCTTTTGCAGGGAGAAGTACAGATGGAGACCGGCGAGATCAGCCGTAAGCTGAAGAGAGGCCGGCATACGACCAGACATTCACAGGTGATTCCGGTTGGAGAAGATACGTTTCTGATGGATACACCAGGATTCTCGTCTTTATATCTGATGAATATGGAAGAGCAGGATCTGAAAAATTATTTTCCAGAATTTCGAAAATATGAGGATACATGCAGATTTCAGGGATGCAGACACATCCATGAACCGGGATGCAGAGTAAAAGAAGCTTTGGAGAATGGTGAGATCAGCAGACTCCGATATGAAGATTATCTAAGTTTATATGAAGAATTGAAAGAGAAAAGGAGATATTAAATGGAATATCGATTGTGCCCCTCAATTTTGTCGGCGGACTTTAACCGTTTGGGCGAACAGATTCAGACTTTGGAAAAAGCAGGAGTTGAATGGCTTCACATTGATGTTATGGATGGAGATTTTGTGCCGAGTATTTCGTTTGGAATGCCGGTGATCCGTTCTATCCGCAAAGAATCCAAAATGTTTTTTGACGTACATCTGATGGTATCGGCACCGGAACGTTATATTCAGGATTTTGTGGACTGTGGTGCAGATTCCATTACGGTACATGCAGAAGCATGTGAGGATCTGGAGAGAGCAATTGAACTGATCAGAGATGCTGGCGTCAAAGTCGGAGTTTCTATTAAACCGGCAACTCCGGTAAATGATATCAGCCATCTTCTGGAAGATGTGGATATGGTTCTTATTATGACCGTACAGCCAGGGTTCGGTGGTCAGAAATATCTTCCGGAATGTACAGAGAAGATCGTGGAGCTGAAGGAACTGATCGACAGAGAAGAACTTGATGTAGATATACAGGTGGATGGCGGAATCAACGATGAAACGATGGAAACTGTTATGAAAGCCGGCGCGAATCTTCTGGTTGCAGGATCTTATGTATTTAGTGGTGATCTGGAAACAAATGTTTACAGTATACAGAAAAAGATGGACAAGATTAAATCAGAGATTGATTGAGGAAGAGCATGAAAGATGTGATCATCGTAAGCGGGGGCAATATCCAGAGAGATTTTGCCCTCGATTTTTTGAAGAAAAACAAAACAGAAAAAGTAGATCTGATCGCAGCAGACAGAGGTGTTGAATTTTTTAAAGGAACAGATTGGCAGCCGGAGGTAGCAGTAGGAGATTTTGACAGCCTTTCGGCTGAGGGGGCATTGTATCTGCACGGGCTGAGGGAGACAGAGATTATGCGTCTGAAGCCGGAAAAAGATGATTCGGATACACAGTCTGCCGTGAATTTTGCGATTGACCGTGGTGCTGAGCGGATTACAATCCTGGGTGCGACCGGAAACCGGATCGATCACCTTATGGCTAATTTCGGACTGCTGGTACATGGAAGGAACCGAGGTGCGGATATCATACTGGTCGATCAGTGGAATTATATGAAACTGATCGAAAGTCATACAGTTCTTAAGAAAGAGGAACAGTTTGGCAAATATGTTTCTTTCTTTTCGCTGGAGGGAGATCTGACAGGTCTGACACTGAGAGGGTTCAAATATCCACTGAATAAATATCATCTGAAAGTTTCAGACAGTGGACTTACAGTCAGTAATGAAATTGTAGATGAAGAGGCATGTGTAGAGTTTGATGCAGGCTCCTTACTGATGCTGATGACAAGAGACTGACTGAAAAACAGCGAGGGGAATACGCTTGACAGATGAAACTGACAGAGGTATACTTTAAAAGATAATTTTATAAGAAAACCAATGAGAGTGAACAGAGTTCATGAAGGGGTGCACCACCGCGGGTGTATTTCTTTGTGGACTCTTTTTTGTTGGTTTCACACAGGAGGACAATATATGATCACAGTAAATGGAGTAAAAAGAACTTTGGAGCAGCCGTTATCTGTTACAGAATATCTGGAGAAGAACCAGTATGTACCAGTACAGGTTGCCATTGAATTAAATGACCAGATCCTGGCAAGAGAACTTTATGGAAGCACAATTTTGAAAGAAGGGGACGTTATGGAAATCGTTAGTTTTATGGGCGGCGGAAGCGGCAGGAATGAAGAAATGGACAGAACAGAAGATAAACTGATTCTTGGAGGACATGAATTTACATCTCGTTTTATTCTTGGATCCGGTAAATTTTCACTGGATCTTGTAAAAGCATGTATCGAAAAAGCAGGAACACAGATCATTACGCTTGCCCTTCGCCGTGCAAATCAGGGGGGCCTTGCGAATATTCTGGATTATATTCCAAAGAACATTACGCTTCTTCCAAATACCTCTGGAGCGAGAAATGCGGAGGAGGCTGTGCGTATCGCGAGACTTTCCAGAGAGCTTGGATGTGGTGATTTTGTCAAGATTGAAGTTATCCATGATTCCAAATATCTTCTTCCGGACAACTATGAAACGATCAAGGCAACAGAGATTCTTGCAAAAGAAGGGTTTGTAGTTATGCCGTATATGTATCCGGATCTGAATGCAGCAAGAGACCTGGTCAATGCCGGTGCAGCATGTGTAATGCCTCTTGGATCTCCGATTGGTTCCAATAAAGGAATCTGCACAAAAGAATTTATCCAGATTCTGATTGATGAGATTGATCTTCCGATCATTGTAGATGCCGGAATTGGAAGACCATCCCAGGCATGTGAGGCAATGGAAATGGGAGCTGCCGCTGTTATGGCAAACACCGCAATCGCAACTGCCGGTGATGTACAGGTGATGGCAGAAGCATTTAAAAAAGCAATTGAGGCAGGCAGAAGTGCTTATTTATCCGGACTTGGACGGACTTTGGATAAGGGCGCCAGTGCTTCTTCACCGCTTACGGGATTTCTGCACGACTAAAGACTATCAGATAAAGGAGAAGACAAAATGTCATCAAATACAACAGAACATGGCGAACATTTTAACGAGAGTATCGTCAATGAAGTAATTCTGGAAGATATGAAAAAAAACCGTATCGATCATATGAAATATCTTCCGGGAATGGAGACAATGGAAGAGTCCGATGTTATGGAACAGGTCATCACAGCGATGAATGCCTATGATTATGATAAGTATACAGAGAAGGATGTCCGCAGAGCACTGGAACATGACAATCGGACGGTTGAGGACTTCCGGGCACTTCTTTCTCCTGCGGCACTTCCACTTCTGGAAGAGATCGCGCAGGCGGCGAGAGTGGAGACAAGAAAACATTTTGGAAACAGTGTATATATGTTTACACCAATCTATATCGCAAACTACTGTGAAAATTACTGCATCTACTGCGGTTTTAACTGCCACAATAAAATTCGCCGTGCACAGCTGAATGCAGAGGAAATTGACAAAGAGATGGCAGCAATCGCAAAGACCGGTCTCCAGGAAATTCTGATTCTTACCGGAGAGAGCCGTGTAAAGTCCGATGTGAAATATATTGGTGAGGCGTGTAAGATTGCAAGAAAATATTTCAAAGTGATCGGGCTGGAAGTTTATCCGATGAATTCGGATGAATATCATTATCTGCATGAATGTGGAGCCGATTATGTGACTGTTTTCCAGGAAACTTACAATTCAGATAAGTATGAAACACTTCATCTGGCCGGACATAAACGAATTTTTCCATATCGCCTGAATGCACAGGAACGTGCATTGAAAGGTGGTATGCGCGGTGTTGGTTTTGCTGCACTTCTGGGACTGGATGATTTCCGTAAAGATGCCTTTGCTACCGGTTATCATGCCTGGCTTCTTCAGAGAAAATATCCACATGCTGAGATTGCATTTTCCTGCCCGAGACTGCGTCCAATCATTAATAATGACCGGATCAATCCGATGGATGTGCATGAACCTCAGCTTCTGCAGGTAGTCTGTGCATATCGGCTGTTTATGCCATTTGCCAGTATTACGGTTTCCACCAGAGAGTGCGAAAGAGTTCGTGACAATCTGGTTAATATTGCGGCAACCAAAATTTCCGCCGGGGTTAGTACAGGTATTGGAAGCCATGTAGAGGATATCGAAGACAAGGGAGATGACCAGTTTGAAATTTCAGACGGAAGATCTGTGGATGAAGTATATCAGGCCCTTCTGAATCATGATCTTCAGCCGGTCATGAACGATTATGTCTATCTGTAAAGAAAAAAATGGTGCCAGAAATGAAAATGCTGGTGCTGCAGAATATAGAAATATAATAGCAGTAACGAACCGAAAACTCTGTGAAAGACCTTTTCTTGAACAGGTGGAGAGAATCTGCCAGATGCATCCCAAAGCACTGATCCTGCGGGAAAAAGATCTTTCAGAGTCTGCATATGAAGCAATGGCAGGACAGGTTCTTAAGATCTGTGGCAGATATGATACACCATGTATGCTCCATAGCTTTGTAGAAGTGGCCCGGCGACTGCACCATCCATATATTCATCTGCCTCTTTTTTTACTGGAAGAATATTGTGGAAAACTCAATGATTTCCGAATAGTAGGTTCGTCCATCCATTCTCCGGAGGAAGCGGTCAGGGCACAGAAAGCAGGCGCAGCCTATGTGACGGCGGGCCATGTTTATGTGACAGACTGCAAGAAAGGGCTTCCACCACGTGGACTTGAATTTCTGAAAGAAGTCTGTACAAAGGTAACAATTCCGGTGTATGCTATAGGAGGAATTCATGCAGGAACCGGACAGATACAGGAAGTAATGGACTGTGAGGCATCCGGCGGCTGCATCATGTCGGAGATGATGAAAATTTGATAGAATATGAACTGATACGTTCCAACAGAAAGACATTGACGATTCAGGTAAAACCAGACGGAAGGGTTATCGTACGGGCACCGGTCCGGCTGGCGAAATACAGGATTGCGAAATTTGTAAAAGATCATGAAACGTGGATATTTGCACAGCAGGAGAAACTGGAGAAATATCGTGAGAATATGCATGTGATCACAGACGAAGAGCGTCAGGAAGGAATTTTGCAGGCAAAAAAGATCTTTCCTGAACGTACCGCATATTTTGCAGAAAGGATGGGAGTTACCTATAACAGAATCACGATCCGGGAACAGAAAACCCGTTGGGGAAGCTGCAGCTCTGCGGGAAATCTCAACTTCAACTGGAAGCTGGTACTGATGCCATCGGAACTTCTTGATTATGTGGTTGTCCACGAACTGGCACATCGTAAAGAAATGAATCATTCGCCGCGTTTCTGGGCAGTTGTGGAAAAAGAACTGCCGGATTACCGCGAGCGAAGGGAAAAATTGAAAAAAATGGGAAAACAGCTGGGATAAAACCCGGCTGTTTTTTTGCCATTCATGCAAAAGTAATGTATAATATAAGGCAAGGAGGCGGAACATGATGAAAAATATGGTCATATATTTACTGGCAGTCAATTTCATTACTTTTCTGTTGTACGGAGACGATAAGAGCAGAGCACGGCGTCATGCCTGGAGGATCCCGGAGAAAGTTCTGATGGGGGCTGCAGTTATAGGCGGAAGCATCGGAGCTTTACTTGGGATGAGTATTTTTCATCACAAAACAAGAAAACCGAAATTTTATATAGGTATTCCGCTGATCATGCTCATAGAATTTGGTCTGGCAGCCTGGGTTTGGTATACAGGTGGACATTTCTGAGCAGACTGTAGGGAACAATAGTGAAAATATGCAAGAAAAGAGGATAAAAACATGCCAGGAACATTGATCTGTTATGGAGATTCCAATACATATGGATATGATCCGCATGATACAAATGAAGGAAGATATCCCAAAGAGGTCCGATGGACAGGAATACTGGATACAGAGACAGACTGGAAAGTCGAAAATCATGGTGTAAATGGACGAAGCATACCACATACGGTCAGCACTGTAAAATTTGCCTGTCAGCAGGTTCGAGACTGGCATCGAAAGCCGAATTCGGTATGGCTTCTGGTAATGCTTGGAACAAATGATCTTCTGGAAAATCCGGATTTTACAGCAGCGGATGTGGCAAAGAGGATGGAACGCTTTCTGAAGCGAATGATGGAAGAAGCAGGACTTGCAAGCAGAAAGATGCGCCTTCGTCTGATCGCACCGCCGGCAATGCAGGAAGGACAGTGGGTGGACCGTCCGGAACTTCTGACGGAATCTCGCAATCTGGGAAAAGAATATAAAAGGATTGCAAAGCGCCTTGGGATTGCTTTTACAGATGCCAGTGGATGGGAAATCCCGACAATTTACGATGGAGTTCATTTTACGGAAGAAGGACACCGTATTTTTGCAGAAAACATTCGAAAAGAATTAAATATTTAAGAATGATAAGGAAAAAAGACAATGGTAAAGGTAGATTTGATCACGGGCTTTCTTGGCTCTGGTAAGACCACATTTATAAAAAAATATGCCCGTTATCTGATGGAGCAGGGACAGAACATCGGCATCCTTGAAAATGATTTCGGAGCCATCAATGTGGATATGATGCTTCTTCGTGAGCTGGAAGGTGAGAACTGTGAGCTGGAAATGGTGGCCGGTGGCTGCGATAAAGACTGTTACAGAAGACGTTTCAAAACAAAACTGATCGCAATGGGAATGTGTGGTTACGACAGAGTTCTGATCGAACCGTCCGGAATCTTCGATGTAGATGATTTCTTTGATGCACTTCATGAAGAACCACTGGACCGCTGGTACCAGATTGGGAATGTGATCACAGTTGTGGATGCGAGTCTGGAAAAAACACTTTCAAAGGAAGCGGATTACGTGCTGGCTTCGGAAGTTGCCAACGCAGGATGTGTACTCTTAAGCAAAACACAGGATGCATCTGCAGAAGAAATTCGACAGACAGTTGCACATCTGAACCGTGCATTGCAGGAGATTCACTGTTCGAGAGTTTTGAAAGACGAAGTGATCAGCAAGGACTGGGAAGACTTCACAGAAAAAGAATTCAAAAAAATCCTGGAGTCCGGTTATTTGGTCGAGGATTATGAGAAACTGTATGCAGATCAGGACGAAATTTTTCAGACATTATTTTTTATGGATGAGAAGATTGCTGTATCAAAAGCAAAACATGCAGCCAAAAAAATCTTTGAAGATCCTGCCTGCGGTGGAGTTTTGCGTATTAAAGGATTTTTGCAGGATGGAGAAAACTGGCTGGAACTGAATGCAACACAGCACGAGATAAGCTTAAAACCGATCGGTGCAGGACAGGATGTGCTGATCATCATCGGCGAGAAATTAAACGAGGAGAAAATTAGATATTATTTGGAATGATCTGCTGTGTTAAAGAATACAGCATAGAGGAAGTAATGGAGGAACAATACAAAATGTCTGTTGAAACAAGAATACTATTTACGGATCTGGATGGAACTTTACTGAATGATCATAAGGAAGTGACATCGGGAAACCAGGCGGCAATTGATGAAGCTCTGGCATGTGGACATAAGATCGTAGTCTGCACAGGGCGTCCTCTGGCGAGTGCGCGTGTCTGTGCGGCAAAAGCCGGACTGGATAAAGAAGGCTGCTATGTGATCTGCTTTAACGGAGGACAGATCTATGATCCATATCATGAAAAGACCGTTTACGGTAAAACCTTCTCAAAGGAAACTGCGGCAAAGATCATCGGGGAAGCTATGAAGCGTGATCTGCATATTCAGAGTTACTCAGATACACATATTCTTTCTGCCAGGGATACGGAAGAACTTCACAGATATGCAAAGATCAATCAGCTGCCCTACAAGGTTGTAGAATGTGCGGCAGATGTTGTGCCGGAGGATCCGTATAAACTGATCGCGATCACACCGGCAGAACAAAAAGAGAAAAATATTTGTTTTCAAAAAGAAGTGATCTCGCAGTATGCAGGAGAAGTACACAGCTTTTTCTCTAATGACTGTTATCAGGAAATCGTACCAGAGGGAATATCCAAGGGATTTGCGGTTCGATGGTTCTGCGATTATCTGGGAATCCCGATTGAGAATTCTGTAGCCGCCGGAGATGCACAGAACGATGTGGAAATGCTTAAAGCGGCCCATGTGGGAGCTGTCATGTGCAATGCTTTTCCGGGAATTGCGGAATATGGAAACTATGTGACGGAACACGATAATAATCATGACGGAGTGGCGGAGATTATTCATAAATTTATATTGAAAGATGCCTGAGAAATCAAAGTAGAAGATATCATTGCAATTCGGAAATGATCCCCCGGGGGTAACTGTAAGCAGGATATCGGATTTATGGGGATATAGACTTTTTTACACATGTGTGATAAAATTGAATAAGTATGAAATCTAATAAAATAACGAAATGGAGAACTATAGAGAAATGAAACTTGGAATTGTAGGACTGCCAAATGTAGGAAAAAGTACACTGTTTAATTCACTGACAAAAGCCGGAGCAGAATCTGCTAATTATCCGTTCTGTACCATTGATCCGAATGTTGGGGTTGTTACTGTACCGGATGAGAGACTGAAACTTCTGGGAGATTTTTATCACTCAAAGAAAGTAACACCGGCGGTGATCGAATTCGTTGATATCGCCGGACTTGTAAAGGGCGCTTCCAAAGGTGAGGGACTTGGAAACCAGTTCCTGGCAAACATTCGTGAGGTAGACGCGATCGTACATGTTGTACGCTGTTTTGAAGATCCGAATGTCATTCATGTAGACGGAAGCATTGATCCGCTCAGAGACATTGAGACGATCAATCTGGAACTGATCTTTTCTGATATTGAGATCCTGGAACGTCGAATCGCCAAAGTTACCAAAACAGCCCGTATGGACAAAGAGGCTGCAAAAGAACTGGATTTCCTTCAGAGAGTGAAGAAGCATCTGGAAGACGGCAATATGGCAATCACCATGGAACTTGAAAATGAAGATGAAGAAGCATGGATGGGAACCTATAATCTGCTTACCTGGAAACCGGTCATTTATGCTGCCAATGTAAGTGAGGACGATCTTGCAGATGACGGAGAATCCAATGCTCATGTACAGGCGGTACGTAAATATGCAGCAGAGCAGAAGAGCGAAGTATTTGTGATCTGTGCAGAAATTGAGGAAGAAATTTCTGAACTTGATGATGATGAGAAAAAAATGTTCCTCGAAGATCTGGGGCTGAAAGAGTCCGGTCTTGAGAAACTGGTAAGGGCAAGCTACAGACTTCTGGGCTTGATGAGCTTTCTGACATCAGGAGAAGATGAGACTCGTGCATGGACGATCAAAATCGGAACAAAGGCGCCACAGGCAGCCGGTAAGATTCATACAGACTTTGAAAGAGGATTTATTAAAGCAGAGGTTGTGAATTATCAGGATCTTTTGGACTGTGGTTCTTATGCAGGTGCAAGAGAAAAAGGACTTGTCCGTATGGAAGGTAAAGAATACATCGTACAGGATGGAGATGTGATCCTGTTCAGATTCAATGTATAAAAATCGATAGCCTTAAAGGTATATCGGTTTCTGTACAACATATCCGATAATACGAAGTATATGATAAAGGGGTTTTATGGAGATAACAGTAAGATTTCCGAATCTGGGGTTTTTGTTTGAATATGAGGACAGAACTTTTTCTGTTCTTGGATTTGATATCACAATATACGGGATACTGATGGCTGTAAGTCTGCTTATTGGGCTGGGGATGATTCTTCTCTGCGCCAGATGGCAGAAATTGAATCTGAATCTCTGCCTGGGAGCGTCAATCTCGGCACTGGTCGGTGGAGTGATCGGAGGCAGGCTTTATTACATTGCTTTTTCATGGAGTCAGTTCAGTGGTAAATCCTGGAAGATCCTGTGTGATATACGCAGTGGTGGTATGTCTATTTATGGAGCAATTCTGGGGGGCGTGCTTGTGGCAGCTCTCTTCTGCCGGCTCAGCAGAACGTCATTCTGGAAAATGGCAGATATTGTATGTATGGGACTGCTCAGCGGACAGATAATAGGTGTATGGGGAAACTTTTTTAATAGAGAGGCTTTTGGCGAGTACACAGACAGTCTGTTTGCAATGGGACTTCCGATGGATTCCGTACAGAAGAGAGCAGTGACAAAGCTGATGAAACAGCATCTGGTAACTTTCAGAGATATGGATTACATTCAGGTACATCCACTGTTTTTCTATGAAAGTATCTGGTGTCTGCTGCTGCTTCTGATTTTGCTGCTTTATACCTGGAGAAAAAAATTTGAAGGTGAGATCTTTCTCAGATATCTTGCAGGATACGGGCTGGGCAAGTGCGTGATTGAATGGCTTCGCACGGATAAACTGTATATTCCGAAGACAAAGATACCGGTTTCCCTGCTTGTGTCTGCTGCACTTTTCCTGATCTGTGGCATTGTTGCGACAGTGCGAAGGATTCTTTCAAAGAAAAGAGAGAAGGTCAGCAGACGCAGGAGAGAGGAGCGTAATGCCGCAGAAGAGAAAAATGATGGCAGCAGACTGGAAGACATTCATAACTTTGAGAATGTACAGGATGAGTTCAGAGACATTCTTGAAGAACTGGATAGAGCGGGAAAGATGGTGGCTGAAGAAGATACGGAATCAAATGAGTCGGAAGATTCAAAATCCGCAGAAACTGCTGAAACGGCAGAAACGGAAGTTTCAGAGTCTGTCGAAGATGCGGAAGCGGCAGAAACTCCGGCGTCTGCAGAAACTGTTGAATCAGAGAATAAGGGAACAGAGGGATCTGCCGAATCAGCTGAGGCTGAGCCAGAGGCTGGACCGGATGATCGCGAAGATGTATAAATAATAAACGGGTAACATGAAAATAGACATGTGACAGAGTTAAAGGGGGTTCTCCAAAGGGAGGCCCCCCTTCGCTTTTTAAACAACTTTGAAAATTAGAAAATCTTCTGTAATACTCTCGTAAAATATGGCAATTTTCCGCTTAAAATGTATAAAATTGTTCAGAAAAAAACTACGATTCCCACTTGTATTTTCAAGGTAAATAGGTTAGAATGACTTTATAAGTGGTAGAAAGTGGTGAATAGTGGTGGTGAATGGAGGGAATGTGGCATATTTATCCATTTCCGCCGGCAGATACGAAGGGGAGAATCGTATCTCACGAGAGTAGGTGAGTTTATATGTTCATGGGCGAATACAATCATACAATCGACGCGAAGGGGCGTCTGATCATCCCTTCCAAATTCAGAGAACTCCTGGGAGAGGAGTTTGTTCTGACAAAGGGACTTGATGGTTGTCTCTCTATTTATCCTATGGATGAATGGAATGCCTTTGAAGAAAAACTCAGAGCCTTACCACTTACAAACAAAAATGCCAGAACCTTCACACGTTTCTTTGTAGCAGGTGCGACAAACTGTGAACTGGACAAGCAGGGGAGAATTCTTGTACCGCAGACGTTACGGGAATTCGCTGGTCTGGAAAAAGACGTTGTGCTCACCGGAAACCTCAACAGAATTGAGGTATGGAGCAAAGAGAAGTGGAGCGAGAATTGTGATTATGATGATATGGACAGTATTGCAGAGGGTATGCAGGACATGGGTATCATCATCTAAGCATTACGCCGGAAAGAAATCCAACAGGAGACGGATATGGAATTTAAACACAAATCTGTATTACTGGAAGAAACCATCGATGGTTTAAGGGTAAAACCTGATGGTACTTATGTGGATGGAACTCTGGGAGGAGCAGGGCACGCACAGGAAGTGTGCCGCAGACTTTCTGCCAAGGGGAGATTTATTGGCATAGATCAGGACCAAGATGCAATAGTTGCTGCGAGTGAACGGTTGTCCGCCTATGGTGACAGAGTTCAGATTATTCGCAGCAATTATTGTTACATGGCGAATGAGCTGAAGAATCTGGGAATTCAGAAAGTTGATGGAATTGTTCTGGACCTGGGAGTTTCGTCTTATCAGTTAGACAATGAAGAGCGTGGATTTACCTATCGTGTGGATGCACCGCTGGATATGAGAATGGACCAGAGACAGAGCCGCACAGCTGCGGATATTGTGAATGGTTATGATGAAAGAGAACTGTACCGTATCATTCGTGATTACGGTGAAGATAAATTTGCAAAAAACATTGCAAAACATATTGTGGCTGCGAGAGCCAAAGCACCGATTCAGACAACCGGAGAACTGACCGAGATCATTCGGCAGTCGATTCCGATGAAGATCCAGGCAACTGGAGGACATCCTGCAAAGAGAACTTTTCAGGCAATCCGAATTGAACTGAACCGGGAACTTGATGTTCTGAGAGAATCACTGGATGGGATGATCGATCTTCTGGATGATGGCGGAAGAATCTGTATTATTACCTTTCATTCTCTTGAGGACAGGATTGTAAAAACAATTTTCCGAAAAAATGAAAATCCATGTACCTGTCCACCGGATTTCCCAGTATGTGTATGTGGCAAGAAATCCAAAGGAAAAGTGATCACGAGAAAACCGATTCTGCCAAGTGAGACAGAAATGGAAGAGAATCCGAGATCTAAGAGTGCAAAACTCAGAATCTTTGAAAGAAGATATCTTTAATTAAGTATAGAAGTAGAAAGTTGTGAGATGTAGATGGAGAGGACGAACAGAGCAGTCACATCCAGAAAAAACAGAACAAATGCCAGAAATGCCCGTGGAATGTATGTGGATGGGAATGCGGTGCGAAGACTGCAGGAAGTTCCTGCGAGACCGTATCAGGCTCCTGGAGTGCAGACCGCGCGGCGAGTTCGTGAAAATATGCCGGAGAGACCGGTAGCTCAACCGAGACAGCTCAGTCGGGAAGCACAGAGAAACAGAGAAAAAGCAAAGAGCATGGGACGCGGTTTTGTGGTGTTCCTTGCAGTGGTAAGTGTTGCCGTACTTTTTTGCTGTGTCAATTATCTTCAGCTGAAATCGGAGCTGACAGGTAAGATAAAAACAGTTGCTTCTCTGGAAACAGAACTGTCACAGATTAAAGAAGACAACAATGCATATGAGAGTCAGGTAACTTCAGATGTGGATCTGAATACGATCAAGAAGCTTGCCATAGGGCGTCTGGGAATGAATTATCCGAAAGATGACCAGAAAAAGACTTATACTATGCCGAGTAACAGTTATGTAAGACAGTATCAGGAAGTTCCTGAGTCCAAGAGGTGATAGATCATTGAGCAATACCAATACGAGGAATCGAAGAAGACCTCAGAAAAAAATTAATCACAAAATGAGAGGAAAGCTAGTAGGACTATTCGCTGTAGTGCTGCTAGCTTTAGTTGGTTTACTGGGCAGAATTACTTATATTAATGCTACCAGTGGCAAAAAATACAAAAAACAGGTTCTGACACAGGCACAGCAGAAGTATCAGAGCAGTACTCTTCCAGCGAAAAGAGGAGATATTTATGACCGTAACGGTAATATTCTGGCGACAAGTCAGAAAGTGTATTCTGTGATCCTTGACTGCAAGACCGTCAACTCTGATGAAAAATATGTAGAACCGACAGTAAGAGCACTGACAGACGTGCTAGGACTTGATGAAGACAAGATTCGGTCGATCCTTTCCGCCGAGGATACGAAGAACAGCCAGTATCAGATCCTGAAGAAGCAGCTCTCCATGGATGAGAAAAAAGCTTTTGAAGATTATGAATCTCCGGCTGAAGACAGCGAGCTGTCAGATGCACAGAAAGCAGAGCGGGCAAATATAAAAGGGGTATGGTTTGAAGAAGATTATCTGAGAAGCTATCCGTTTAATGAGCTTGCAAATGATGCGATTGGATTTACACTTTCCAGAGATACGGCAGACGTAGGGCTGGAGAGTTACTATAACAGTACGTTGATGGGGACGGATGGCCGTCAGTATGGATATATCAATGACAATGCAGATGTGGAACAGACGATCATCGATCCGAAAGACGGACAGAGTATTGTAACAACCTTGGATGTGGGTGTACAGCAGATTGTTGAAAAATATGTTAATGGATTTAAAGAAGCCATGGGAGCAAAAAATATCGGTGTGATCGCAATGAAGCCATCTACCGGTGAGATCATTGCCATGGATGGCGGGGACCGCTATGATCTGAATGATCCGCGAGATCTTTCCAGCAAGTGTTCCGAAGAAGAAATTGCGGCAATGAGTGATGAAGATACAGTGACGGCGTTGAATGCCATGTGGAGTAATTTCTGTGTTACTGAGACATATGAACCGGGATCTGTTGTGAAGCCGATCGTTATGGCGGGAGCACTGGAAAAAGGCAAGATTTCAGAAACAGATACTTTTGTCTGTGATGGTGGACAGACGTTTGGTGCGAATAGTGATACGTATATCAAGTGTGCGGTATGGCCGGATGCGCATGGTACAGAGGCACTGCGGGATGTTATTGCAAATTCCTGTAATGATGCGATGATGCAGATCGCAGCAAAAATGGGAACAGAACAGTTCCTGAAGGCACAGACATTGTTCAACTTTGGAAGCCGCACGGGAATCGATCTTCCAAATGAGGGATCAGGTGTTATTCATACGGCAGATACCATGGGTGAAACAGAACTTGCCTGTTCTGCATTTGGACAGGGATTTACCTGCACGATGATCCAGGAGATCAATGCAATGTGTTCTGTTATCAATGGAGGCTCCTATTATCAGCCTCATCTGGTAAGTGAGATCAAAGACAGCAGTGGTTCAACTGTAAAGAAATTTGATCCGATTTTTATGAAACAGACAGTTTCTTCAGAGATATCAGCAGATATCCGTTCTTACATGCAGGCCAGCGTGCAGGAAGGTACCAGTGGTACATCCAAGGTACAGGGTTACAGTTCCGGTGGTAAAACAGGTACTGCCGAAAAACTTCCGCGAGGAAATGGTAAATATCTGGTTTCATTTATTACATTTGCTCCGGTAGATGATCCGCAGATTCTGCTCTATGTAGTTGTGGATGAACCGAATACAGAGGACCAGGCCGACAGTAAATATCCGCAGTATATCGCGCAGGGAATTCTGTCAGAACTTCTTCCGTATCTGAATGTTACTCCGGATGAATCTGAAGACGGCAGTGTTCCTGAGACAGAACTCTGGGAAGGATTTAAAGGCCACCTGGTAGATGTATCCGGAAGTAGTGTGGATGAAAAGGGAAATCTGGTGGATGGCAGTGGAAACCGCGTGGATCTTGAAGGAAACCGTATTGATGAAAATGGCTATCTTTTAAATGACAACGGAGAACACAAGCTGGATGATAACGGACAGTATATCATGTCCACATATCTGATTGCGTCTTCTTCGGATTCAGACACTACGTTGAAGGAAGCGATTTCAGATACCAATGTTCCTGCACCACCGGAAGAGGATGAATCGGACACTACAGAAAATAACGATATGGAAAGCGAAGGCATCACAAACGAAGAGGCCGGGCTGGACTAAATAAAGAGTCGTACACATCTCCTCTGGAGAACAGTCATATATTGTTAAGACTGTTTTCCAGAGGATTTTTTTATGAAAAAAAATTATACATTTCATAAAAGGAAAGTGTGGATTGTTTTCTTTTTGTGTCTGCTGATGATCTTGTGTCTGATTGGCAGACTGATCTATCTTATGGGCTTTCGTTCGGATTATTATTATGAAAAAGCGGAGGATCTTCATGAACGGGAAAGAGACATTAAGGCCGCACGTGGTGAAATTGTGGACGCAAAGGGAAAAGTACTTGCTGCAAATAAAACAGTGTGTACGATTTCTGTAATTCACAGTCAGATAAAAGAGCCGGAAAAAGTGATCGCTCTTCTGACAGAAAAACTGGGAATATCTGAGCAGACTGTACGGAAAAAAGTAGAAAAAATTTCTTCCATAGAAAGAATACGTACAAATGTGGAGAAAGAAACAGGAGATGAAATTCGAAATGCAGGATTTGCGGGGATAAAAGTAGATGAAGATTACAGGCGTTACTATCCGATGGGGACACTCGCGTCGAAGGTGCTTGGGTTTACAGGCGGGGATAATCAGGGAATCATTGGACTGGAAGTGGAATATGATGATATTCTAAAGGGAAAACCTGGAAAAATCCTGACAACAACGGATGCGAGAGGGATTGAACTGGACGGAATCGGTGAAAACAGAGAAGAACCACAAAAAGGCTATACACTGAGAATAAGTCTGGATGCAGATATACAGAAATATGTACAGCAGGCGGCACAGAAAGTGATGGAAGAAAAACAGGCCGAAAGGGTTTCCATACTCCTTATGAATCCGCAGAATGGAGAAATTTATGCCTGTGTAAATGTTCCGGAATTTGATCTGAATGAGCCTTTTGAACTGAATTCAGGCATGGATGCAGAAGGGATGAGTGAAGAAAAAAAACAGGATCTTCTGAATCAGATGTGGAGAAATCCGTGTCTGAATGATACATATGAACCAGGATCGACTTTTAAGATCATTACGATGGCAGCCGGCCTTGCGGAAGGAGTAGTATCATTGAACGGTTCTTTTTACTGCCCGGGATATAAGCTGGTGGAGGACCGGCGAATCCACTGTGCGAACCGAAGAGGCCATGGAGCACAGAATTTTGTGAAAGGTGCGGAAAATTCCTGCAATCCGGTGTTTATTGAGGTGGGATTACGGCTTGGTGCGGATAAGTACTATCAGTATTTTCGACAGTTTGGACTGATGGAAAAGACCGGGATCGATCTTCCGGGAGAGGCGGGAACGATCATGCATCAGGAAGAAAATATGGGAGAAGTGGAACTTGCGACGGTATCGTTTGGACAGTCTTTTCAGATCACACCGATTCGTCTGGCAGCAACTGTGAGTTCCCTGATCAATGGTGGAACGCTGATCACTCCTCATTTTGGAGTGGCGATTGAGTCATCAGATGGAGAAACAGTAAAGGCACTGGAATATTCCAATGGCAGAAAGATTCTGGATGGCAAGATCTCTGAAACTGTCCGGTATATCCTGGAGCAGGTAGTTGAGGAGGGATCCGGGCGCAATGCAGCAGTGGAGGGATATCGGATTGGCGGAAAGACTGCAACATCACAGACGCTTCCCAGAAGTGCAAATCGCTATATTTCTTCGTTTCTGGGATTCGCACCGGCAAATGATCCGAAAGTTCTTGCATTGTGTATTATCCATGATCCACAGGGAATTTATTATGGAGGAACGATCGCAGCTCCCGTTGTGAGAAGTATCTTCGAAAATATACTCCCGTATCTGGGAGTTGATAAATCAGACGAAAAGCCTTATAATCAAACGTAATAAAAAACGAAAGAATGATAAGAGGTGTGAGGATGAATATTCAAGTTGTATTCCCGGTACTGATCTCATTTGCGATCAGTGTGATCCTGGGACCAGTCATCATCCCGTTTCTGAGAAAACTCAAGATGGGACAGACAGAACGAGTGGAAGGTGTGCAGTCGCATCTGAAAAAGGCAGGAACTCCGACAATGGGTGGAGTGATCTTTCTGATCGCTGCAGTGGTTACTTCTCTGTTCTATGTAAAAGACTATCCGGCAATTATTCCAGTACTGTTTCTGACACTTGGATTTGGAATCATCGGTTTTCTGGATGATTATCTGAAAGTTGTACTGAAACGTTCAGACGGACTGCTGGCATGGCAGAAATTTGGACTGCAGGTCGTTGTGACCGGTATTTTTGTTTTTTATATCCTGAACTATACAAATATTGATCTTGCAATGCGTATCCCATTCTGGCCGGATCATTATCTGAATCTTGGATGGCTTGCGATTCCGGTGCTGTTTTTTGCTGTGATCGGTACTGTAAACGGTGTGAACTTTACAGATGGCCTGGATGGACTGGCTTCCAGCGTGACTTTGATCGTAGCTGTATTTTTTACCGTAGTTTCCATTGGAACAAAGAGCGGGATCGAACCTGTGACAGGAGCCGTTGTCGGTGGACTGATGGGATTCCTTCTGTTTAATGTATATCCGGCAAAAGTGTTTATGGGAGATACCGGTTCTCTGGCACTGGGCGGATTTGTGGCAGGTGCTGCATATATGATGCAGATGCCGCTGTTTATTTTGCTGATCGGTCTGATTTATCTGGTAGAAGTACTTTCTGTCATGATTCAGGTAACTTATTTTAAAGCCACTCATGGCAAACGTATCTTTAAAATGGCGCCAATCCATCATCATTTTGAACTGTGTGGATGGTCAGAAACGAGAGTTGTAGCAGTATTTTCTGTAATTACTGCTGTTATGTGCCTGATCGCACTTCTGGCATTATAAGATGTCCGGACAAAAAGGTCAAAATCCACATGAGCTTGCTCATAGGTAATAAGGAGGAAATTAAAATGAATTTACAGGGGAAAAAAGTGCTTGTATTTGGTTCCGGAAAAAGTGGAATCGGTGCAGCAGAGCTTCTGGCGAAAGTAGGGGCGCAACCTGTCATTTATGATGGAAATAAAGATCTTGATAAAGAGACTGTAATAAAAAAAGTTCCAGATTGCAACAATATTGAAGTATATGCAGGAGAACTTCCGGAAGAAGTGCAGAAGAGACAGGATCTGGCAGTGCTGAGTCCTGGTGTACCGACGGATATTCCGCTTGTAAAGAGCTTTTATGAACAGGGACTTCCGGTATGGGGTGAGGTAGAACTTGCGTATCGTACCGGCAAGGGAAGAGTACTGGCAATTACAGGAACAAATGGCAAAACAACTACAACAGCTCTTCTGGGAAAGATTATGAGTGATGCAGAAGATTCTGTTTTTGTAGTAGGAAATATTGGAACTCCATATACATCAAAGGCACTGGAAATGAAAGATAGCTCCACAACAGTGGCCGAGATCAGCAGTTTCCAGCTGGAAACGATCGAAGAGTTTGCGCCGAAGGTAAGTGCAATCCTGAATATTACGGAAGACCATCTGAACAGACACCATACGATGGAAGAATATATCCGCGTCAAAGAACTGATCGTCAAAAATCAGACAGCAGAGGATTACTGTATCCTGAACTATGAAGATGAAGTGCTTCGTGAGTTTGGCAGACATATTGTTCCGAAAACTGTGTATTTTTCAAGCGTGAGAAAACTGGACGAGGGTATTTATCTGGATGGAGATCTGATCGTACTGAAAACAGCAGACGAAGAAATCCCTCTGGTACATACAGGAGAACTGAAACTTCTCGGACAGCACAATTTTGAGAATGTTATGGCGGCATCTGCAATGGCATATTATGCAGGTGTGTCTGTGGAAAATATCCGTAAGAGCATCTGTGCGTTCACTGCAGTAGAACACCGCATTGAATATGTCATGGAGAAAAATGGTGTTGCATATTATAATGATTCCAAGGGAACCAATCCTGATGCAGCAATAAAAGGAATCCAGGCAATGAACCGTCCGACGATCCTGATCGGTGGTGGTTACGACAAAGGTTCCAGTTATGATGAGTGGCTGAATTCTTTTGACGGGAAGGTAAGATATCTGGTGCTGATCGGCCAGACGCGTGACAAGATCAAAGAGGCGGCAGAACGTCTTGGTGTCTGCCCATGCATTCTCTGTGAAAATCTTGAGGAGGCAGTAAAGATATGTGCCGAAAAAGCCAATCCTGGTGATGCGGTACTTCTTTCACCGGCATGTGCAAGCTGGGGACAGTTTGATAATTATGAACAGCGTGGAGACATGTTCAAAGAATATGTAAGAGCATTGTAATATAAGACCAGACTTCTGTGACGGAAGTCTGGTCTTTGCATATATTAACTGTAAGAGACTCTGTGGGAGTGGATCATTTGGATGAAATTCACGTGATTGGGGGAAACTGTCTTAAGGGCAGCATAACTGTGCAGGGATCAAAAAATACAGTACTTCCGATCATGGCTGCATCACTGCTTCAGAGGGAAATCTGTGTTCTGAGAGGCTGTCCGCGTATTCTTGATGTCTGTTATATGGAAGAAATCCTTCACATTCTGGGAGTCGTTACCTGGTGGAAGGGCCATGATCTGTATCTTGACTGCAGCAAAGTCTGTGGAATGGAAATTGCCTCGGAATATACAGGAAGAATGCGTTGTTCTGTGATTCTGCTGGGAGCACTTCTCGGCAGAAACCAAAGAGGTGTGATCGGTTATCCGGGCGGCTGCGTGATCGGAAAACGTCCGATAGATCTTCATCTGTATGCGCTGAAAAGTCTGGGTGCGATAATTTCAGAAAAAAACGGAAAAATTCAGGCAGATTGCAAAAAACTGAAAGGGCAGGAGATAAATTTTCCTGACAGAAGTGTAGGGGCCACGGAACAGGCACTGCTTGCAGCCGTTCTGGCTGAAGGAGAAACCGTACTCAGAAATTGTGCAAGAGAACCTGAGATTACATGGCTTTGCAGATTTCTGCAAAAGATGGGAGCACGGATCTGTCATGAGAAAGAAGGGTGCATCCGGGTTCAGGGAGTGACCTCTCTTCACGGGACAGAGATGCTGATACCGGCAGACCGGATCGTTACGGGAACATATCTTTGCGCGGCTGCAGCTTCGCGTGGATCAGTGACTGTGGAGAATGCACCTGAGGGAGAAATGGAGGCGTTCCTTGAAGTATATCGGAAAATGGGTGGACAATATGAATGGAAGAGTGGTAAACTAATAGCGAATGGAGCCGGAATACAATTTTCGGTTCCGTTTCTGGAAACAGAAGCTTATCCGGGATTCCCGACAGATCTTCAGTCACCACTGCTGGCAGTACTGACTACAGTTCCGGGAATAAGCCGTATAAGGGAGAATATATTTGAGAACCGGTTTAAGATATGCAGTGAACTTACAAAAATGGGGGCACACATAGAAGTCAGGGGAAGCGAAGTAAAAATTTGTGGAAGCAGATTAAAGGGATGCAGGCTGCGGGCAGAGGAACTGAGAGGTGGAGCAGCGCTAGTGATTGCGGCTCTTGCAGCAGATGGAGAATCTGTGATAGAGGGTGTTCCTTTTATCCGAAGAGGGTATGAAGACATTTGCAGAGATTTGAGGTACCTTCAGGCAGAAATCTATATGGAGGATATCTTATCGGTTTGAGTTAATATGAGTTCAGAGGATACAGGTATTAGTTTTTTATGAGAACATCCAATTACAGGAAATTTAAAATAACAAAAAAACAGGCGAAACTGGTCGGAGGAGCTGCTGCTGTTGCTGTTCTGGCCGGGATTATTTTTTTCTTTGCTTTTTTTCATGTGTCAAAGGTGGAAGTGATGGAAAGTAACCACTATACAAAAGAAGAACTGAAGGAAATGGTTCTTACAGGAGCTTTTTCTTCTAATTCTGTTCTGGCACCGATCACGTGTTCAAAAAATAATGTGCAGGGTGTGCCATATATTGAAGGATATTCCGTTAGCAGATCCGGTCGGAACTCGATCGTGATCAGTGTCCGTGAGAAAAGTGTAGTGGGTTGTATCCCATATCTTGACAGCTATGTGTATTTTGATCGAAATGGAATGTTTGTAGAAGGCGACAAGACCAGGGATGAGTCTGTCCCCTATTTTGAGGGTATTCAGGTAAAAAAAGTTGTTATGAATGAAAAACTTCCGATTAAGGATGCTGTTCTAAATACTGCGGTTGCACTTTCTACGATTTTTGCAAAAAATGATCTCCAGCCAGATTATATCCAGCTGGAGGATGATTCCACCATAGACCTTATTTATGGAGACATCACGGTAAAACTTGGAAAAGATAAATATCTGGAAGATAAAATGTCCAGAATGGTTGCGATTCTTCCACAGATTACGGGTGAGAAGGGGATCCTTCATATGGAGAATATCACAGAAAGTTCTAAAACAGTGACTTTTGAAAAAGAGGAAGAGGAAGTAACTGCAGAGAACTGGACCGGGGGTTATGATGAAAATGGTGATTATACCGGTGATGGTGAATACGATGAAAATGGCAATTATGTAGGAGCAAAACCAAAGACGGCACTTGATTATGCAAAAGAAAACTGGGTAGGCGGTTATGACGAAGAAGGCGATTATACAGGTTCCGGTGAATATGATGAAAATCTGAACTATGTTGGATCGGAGCCGACGCAGGAACTTCTGGACAGCTTTGGAGACTGGACAGGCGGATATAATGAATCCGGTGGCTTTGATGGTGTTAGCGAGTATGACAAAGATGGCAACTACGTGGGACCTATGCCGGATAATGACGGCACTTCTTCAGGTGATACTTCGGAGGAAGATTCAGAAGAAGATAGTTCTGATACGAATACAGATTCCTCGGATGAAGATACTGAGAGCTACAGTGATGAAGAGTCGGATGGCTGGGAGCAGGGAGATACAGATGAGGAATCTTATGAGTGATGGAAATGGCGAATAATAGTGAAAAAAGTATAAAAAAACAAAAATAGTAGTTGATTAATTCGAAAAAAAAATATATGATATATCTATATGCAGCCTGATACGCTGATATCAGGTAAATAAAGGAGGAAGTACATTGTTAGAGATTATGTCAAATGAAGCTGAGTCCTCTGCAAAGATTATTGTAATCGGTGTAGGCGGGGCTGGTAATAATGCAGTTAACAGAATGGTGGAAGAAGCCATCGGAGGAGTTGAGTTTGTTGGTGTAAATACTGATAAACAGGCCCTGACACTTTGCAAAGCTCCAACAGTACTTCAGATTGGTGAAAAGATTACAAAAGGCCTTGGTGCCGGTGCACAGCCGGAAGTTGGTCAGAAGGCCGCTGAAGAGAGCATAGAAGAAGTAAAACAGTTGATCGAAGGTGCTGACATGGTATTTGTTACCTGTGGAATGGGTGGTGGTACCGGTACAGGTGCAGCTCCTGTTATTGCAGCAGCAGCTAAGGAAATGGGAATCCTGACCGTTGGCGTTGTAACAAAACCTTTCCGTTTTGAAGCAAAAACACGTATGAACAATGCTCTTACAGGAATCGAGAATCTGAAGAAAGCTGTTGATACATTGATCGTTATCCCGAACGATAAACTGCTCGAGATCGTAGATCGTCGTACAACTATGCCGGAAGCACTTCGCAAAGCTGACGAGGTCCTGCAGCAGGCTGTCCAGGGAATTACAGACCTGATCAATCTGCCGGCACTGATCAACCTTGACTTCGCGGATGTTCAGACAGTTATGACAGATAAAGGAATCGCACATATCGGTATTGGTGAGGCCAGAGGAGATGACAAGGCTATGGAAGCTGTTCAGCAGGCTGTATCCTCTCCGCTGCTTGAGACAACTATCAAAGGTGCTACTCATGTGATCATCAATATTTCCGGAGATATTTCTCTTATGGATGCAAATGATGCAGCAAGCTATGTACAGGAGCTGACAGGTGAAGATACAAACATCATCTTTGGTGCTATGTATGATGATTCTGTTGCAGACTATGCTAAGATCACAGTTATTGCAACCGGATTATCCGATACAGCTGCAAAGACCACTCCATTTGGTACAAGAAGCAATACAACACCATTTGGTGTACGTAAACCGGCAGCAGGTACATCTGCACCGTCTTCCAGTACAATGTCCATGCCAAGCTTCAGTCTGCCGACTATGAACAATGGTTCTTATACAGGCAAAGTTCCGACCAGCACAGTACAGAAGAAAGATATCCAGATTCCGGATTTCCTGAGAAACAGATAGGAAGCGACAGGATCAGAAACTGAATGATTCAGACATAAAAAAGACGCTGTTTGATGCAGCGTCTTTTTAAGCGTAAGGATCAGCATTTGCAGGAGAAGGTATTACATTTTGTTTCGTTACATCCGTCTGTGCTGCATCCGGCCACATCAATGGCAGAAGCCGTACATTTGCGCTGATCGTTATAGGTACATTCCTGAGCTTTACAGTCGATGTTGATTTTTTCACAGCCGCAGTGATGAGCTTTGCTGTTTGTCATACCGGCAGTCGCGCGGTCACGAAAACTTCCACAGTTTGTTTCATCTGCACGATGAGCATTATCTCCTGTAATCTCAATATCGCCTCTGGAACAGAGCTCATTTTCATTGTAAAGACATTTTGTGGCACTACATTTCAGAATTGTCATAATAGAAGCCTCCTTCTTATATAATGATATGATTATGCATAACAGCAAACGTCATGCAGGAATAGTATGCGCTGAAAAAATAAAAATATGTATAAAAAATAACTTGACATTATATAAAAGACATGATATCTTTTTAAAGTACGTGGAAAACAAAGCAGAGTTTCACTCTCACCTCAGCGCATATAATGCGACTCAGGTTGATATATCGTAGCAGGCTGATCTACAGAGATCGGGGAATGCACAGAGATAAAAATGAAAAAGAGGTTTCATTTGGTTATCCCTGGATATAGCAGAGTGTGGAAACTGTCCATACTCTTTTTTGTTTTCATAAGACAGGGTGGAGTTACTGTTCCTATACAGTAGCTGAGAGATTCAGGTTTATCATTTATTTAAATGTATGGAGGTGTACTACAATTAGCAATTTAATGATTAACGAACAGATCAGAGACAAAGAGGTACGTTTGATCGGACCGGATGGAGCACAGCTTGGAATCGTTTCTTCAAGAGAAGCATTTGCAAAGGCTCAGGAAGCCGGACTTGATCTTGTTAAAATCGCACCGCAGGCAAAGCCGCCGGTTTGTAAAATTATCGACTACGGCAAGTATCGTTATGAGCTCTCCCGTAAGGAAAAAGAAGCTAAGAAAAAACAGAAGACAATTGACATCAAGGAAGTACGTCTTTCTCCAAACATTGATACCAATGACCTGAAGACGAAGGTCAATGCAGCAAGAAAATTTCTTTCCAAAGGAGACCGTGTCAAGGTTACATTACGTTTCCGTGGAAGAGAAATGGCACATATGGCAAGCAGCAAACATGTACTTGATGATTTTGCAGAACATCTTGCAGATGTGGCAGTTGTTGAGAAAGCCCCTAAGATTGAAGGCAGAAGCATGACGATGTTTCTCAGCGAAAAGCGTTAAGCAGTTATCACAGACAGCGTGTTTTGGCACGTGTTCTTGATAATAAGAAATAAAAAACAGTACCACGAATTAAGGAGGAAATAATTATGCCTAAGATTAAAACTTGTAGAGCAGCAGCAAAACGTTTCAAAAAAACCG
>OLNJ01000618.1_pt1 | contig 27273 bp, 44 predicted proteins | sample 1672191 | NCBI WGS metagenome assembly OLNJ01 (sample SAMEA3136657, study PRJEB25190) | human gut metagenome | biome: human gut; feature: human-associated habitat; material: faeces | place: Austria | collected 2013 | reverse complement strand
GGTTAGCTATCATAGCGTTAGTTATAAAACCATTTGCTATTGTTAATTTATCCGAGGTAATTCCACCAGCTTGGATATTTCCCCCAGTTAGATTCCCAGCTAATAATGTATTTATTTTCCCTACATCAGCTTCGACTGTACCTATTTTTGCGGATACAGCATCAAGTTGAGTTATAGTAGCACTATTCGCCTTTAAGTCATTAATCTGCGCTGTATGAGTTACCGTAAGCTTATCTATAACTCCTACATTAGATTTTAGAGTTCCAAACTCACCTTCGATAGCATTTAGTTTGCCAGTTATAGTAACATTTACAGCAATTAAATTATCTATTTCACCATTAACTGCTTTAAGGTCTTCTACATCTGCTTTATTGATTAAAGCTTTATTTACAATAAGAAGATCTGTAACAACTCTATTAACTTTATTATTTAAATCACCAGTTGGACTAAATTCATTTTTAGTTTTACTTTCGCCTTTTGCTCCTATTTCTGAAGTAAGTCCACCGTTATAAGTTAACTTTTTAGAAAAAATAGGCACTTGCCTTGTATTTCCCTTTGTATCAGTTATAGAGATAATATCTCCTACATCTAGACTAAAATCCCCTTGCCACTTCATAGAGTAGCCTATAAACTCAAAACCTTTTAGTTTATTATATATGTCTGTAAGTATAGATTCAGTAACCCAAGGATTCTCAAATGCTATCTCCATAGAAGAATTACTTAAAGTACCTTTTGTAAGCTCTTTATCATTTGCTTTACAAGTAATTGCACCTACTTTATATAAATCTTCCTCTGATTTTAAATCTATATAATTATCACTGGTTATTGAGTAATCTATAGTTGCAGGTGTTTTTATAGTAAATTTACCGTCTCTAGTTATATATGCATTACCACCACAAATACTGGCTACAAATCCAAGGATTTCCCTACAAGTAAAGCCTTCCAACTTATTTAAATTATAAGAAGGAAGGCTTCCTGTAAATTCTACTCCTGTAATTGTAGCCAACTCATTAACTATATTTTTTAATGATGAAGTTTTGCCTAAATTACTAAAATAAGGTTTTTCAAACTTTATCATATTATCATAACAAGTTAATTTAGTTGAATAATCAGTACTTATAATATCTTCTATATGGAAATTTCCAATTAATATATACTCAAAAGTTGAGCCTATATTAAGTCCTATTTCAAGTTTAACTTTTGAATTACTATAAATAGTATTATTAGTACTTAATGTTAATTCTAAAGATTTTGATACTGCTGCACCTATTGTAAATCCATCACTTGGTTGAACATCCTCTATAGATATATTAATTATATCTATATTAGTATATACATTATTTCCTATAGTAACTCTACATTCAAAAGATCTAGAAGGCTCTTTTATCTTTTCTAAATAAGATGAACTTACATTTTGCATTTTACGTCACCTTCTTTCATTGCTAAATTACTATTCTTCTATCATATAGTCTATTAAACTTAAATCTGCAGGTGATACTTCAAGATTACATTGCAATAAATCATTTAATTTAAATTTATGTATATCTATATCTACTTCAATATCTAGTAACTCATTTAATTCTTTATTACATATATCTATATACTCTTCTTCAATGCTATAATTATTACTTTCATCAATTACTAAATTTCCTTCTTCATCTTTTTTACAATATTTATTTATTATCTTCTCTCTTTCGGAGTTGTATATTTTTAAGTCACTTTCTAATTTAGATATATTTTTAGATATTGCATAACTAATTTTTACAGGGAATTGTCTATGCATTAAAGATGCTAAAAAATTTGAATCATTTACTATTCTTCTATTTGTTATTTTCATAATTATTTACCTCTTCTTTCTGCAGTATTTAATGAATCCTCTACTTTATAAACTTCTGTTTCAAATTGTTTCATATCTTCTCTAACAGCTTCTTTGTTAGCGTCATATAACTCTTTATTAGTTACATTCTTATTTATATTTGCATTTGTATTTCCATCTGTAGATATACTTGCATTCATATATACTGCTATTTGACCTTCTATCTCACTTGTAGCACTTAAGTTTATTGTTTTATTTATCTTTAACATAATTAATTTTCCTTTCTTATTTTTCTATAAAGTTCATTTTTAAACCTTTCCAAAATACTTTTCCATCTTTCATATATAAAGCGGGAATAGATCTATCACCAACATACATTCTTTTAGTCTCAAAATTACCTGTCATTGGATCAGGATAATAGACATTAAAAAAGACAGATGATACAGCATTCAATAAAGTTGAACACTCTTCAGCTGTCAATGGTGGCCATTCACAATTTAATTTTCTTTTTACTGCTATTCTATCCCTTAATAACTCTCCTTTAGCATTTCTATTACTCTCTCCATCTATATCTTGTATATCAACTTGAAATGCAGATGGAACTGCTATACTTACATTATTTATTTTTAACATATTATCACCTAAATCTTTATTACTGCTTGTCCAGTTTGTCTTTGGATTTTCTTCAATTCACTTATTAGTATCTTAGCAAGTGTTTCATTTCCTACTTGAATTGTAATACTTTCAATCGAAGAACCTCCTGTGCCATTTCCTGCAATTCTAGAGCCTATTTTTTCTGCTATCAAATCAAGAGCTCCTGTATTATTTTCAAGAGGCAAGACTACTTCCGACCCTTGCTCGCCTACCATTGCAAGTGTTGGACTATCTATGAGCCCCCCTTTGGCAAGATATGGTATTTTAGGTATATTAATACCAAATTTCTTCCCTCCGAAACCAGGTACGAAATCAGGAATATCTACAGAGATTCTATTCAATCCACTTATAGCTGCATTGACTAAACTTATAACTCCATTTAATGGTGATTTTATAACTGACTTTAATCCACTCATAATACCACCAAATATATTTTTAACTCCAGTCCAGGCCTTTCTCCAGTTCCCTGTAAATACACCAGTTATAAAATCAAGTATACCCCTGAATATTTGCTTCACACTATTGAATATATTACGAACATTTGCTAAAAATCCATTTAGTATATCACCGAATCCGCCAAATTTCTTTGACCAGTCAGTTGCAAATACATTACCTAACCATTCTTTGAAACTATTGAACTTTTCCTTAATATTATCCCAGACTTCCTTGGCTTTAGCTTTAATTTGATCCCAGTGAGTAATAAGATAAATACCTGTACCTATAAGTGCAGAAATAGCTAACTTTATTAATAATGCTTTAGGATTTAAATCTAAAAATGCTTTACCTACAAGATCAACTGCAGTTTTTATATCATTGAATATTTCAATTCCTGTTTTAGCTGCTTTAAATGCACCTGCTAAACCTACAGCACCACCTATTAGACTTATTATAATATCTAATACTGGCTTACCATCATTAAGCATCCAATCTATTAAGTTGCTAAACTTATCAAATAAGAATCCTATCGCATCCATTAACGGTGCTATTGCAGGAGCCATTAGATTTACAAACCAGTTAACAAAAGGAGTAACAAACTCAGTATGAATATATGCTGAAAGTTCAATTATTTTAGCACCTAATTTTATTAATCCTTTAAATAGATGACTTCCGCCATTATCCCATACGTATATAAGCTTCTCAGATAAAATCTCTAATATGCCTACAGTAGTATTTATATTTTCCATAAATGCCTTGGAAAGAGGTAATCCTATAACATCCCAGACTTCTCTGAAAGAATCTCCAACTTTTTTTATTATAGTAAGAAGATTTTCAATAACATTTGCAATTCTTTGTATGATCTTTGTACCTATTTCATTTTCTTTCCATGCCTTTGCAAATGTATTAGCAATATCTCCAACTATATTAAATATATTTTGTAAAATTTGTAATAAAAGAATTAATATTCTTTCACCTGAACCATTAGTCCATACTTTAAGAAAACTAGTTCCTATAGCTTTTACTAAGGACCATATACCATTTAATGCATATTTAATACTATTTATTGTATTTTGTCCTTCTTTTTCCCATGCATTAACAAATGGTTCAAATATCTTTGACATTAAGGCTTTTATCCTATCAACTAATGTTTTCATCTTAGCATCAACAACAGATGTATCTAAAAGTGGTGTTGCGAGTATTGGTGCTCCACCTCCACCACCTCCACCCGCTCCAGGTGAAGATACATCTGATGTATCTTGCATATTTAATTTATTGATTTCATCAAATCCCATTAAATCGCCAAGAGCTTTTTTAGCTTTCTTACCTGCTTTTTCAGCACTACTTCCTGCTTTTTCTGTAGCTTTTCCATAAGCACCCATAGCATCTTTAGCATTAATCAAACCTTGTGTTGCTTGAAAACTTTGTTTATATGTCTTTCCAAATAATGCAGATATAAATGATGCTATATATTGTGTTACAGTTGCAAGAGCACTCATTAAAGCATTTATAGCTGGCAGTATTGCTTGGTATATAGGCATAAATGCAACCATTAAATTAGTCTTTATTTGATTTAATGAATTAACAAATTGTGCATTGGTATTTAAAGATGCAAATAAAGAACTAGACATAGCATAGATACCATTTACAATCATAGGGAAAAATATCATCCATTTAGCCATTTGGCCAATAGATCCCATAATTCCATTGTTGAAACTTCTTGTACTATTGCTACTTGTATTTAAGCCACTTGTAAGATTTTTTAAGCTATTACCAATCCTATTGAATATTCCATTTGATCTATTAGAATTTGAACTTAATTTATCAAATGAAGAGTTTAATCTATTAATTTTATTACCAGTTGAAGAAGATTCTTTCCCTAATGCTGCTAACTTTGAATCTAAATCACTTAATTTAAATCCTAGTTTATCAGACTTAGATGTTAATCTAACAATTGATTCTTCAGTTTTTAATATCTGATCATTAATCTTACTTTTCTTTGCAGGGTTGAAAGTATCATTATAAGATTGTTTAAGTGAATTCAATTTACTTTGTTGAGATTCTATTTTAGCATTTATAGTATCTAGCATCCTTGATGTAGTATCTATTTCTGTAGTAAGAATCTCTCTATTAACTGGTGGACCCCTAGTACTTTTTGTATTTGGCATATTCTGTGAAGTAGTATTTTGGCTTTCTAACGGATTAAATTTTACTGTTGGTAATTTTATATTGCTTAACATAGATAAAGCCTTAGAAAGCGAATTTTTCAAATTATTTGTTGCGTTAGACATCATGTTTTTCATATTAGAGTTAACCTTATTGAGCGAACCCTTCATAGTCTTATCCATGTTATCAAATATCTTATTTGTAGATTTATTTAAATTTGATTTTAATGTATTTGCGATTATAGAACTTATCTTATTTACTTGACCTGCTATATCACTTGTAACTTCCAAATCTAATGTTATCTTTCCTACACTATCACTCATGCTTATCACTCCTTTCTTTGATATATTTGGCCATAATAAAAGCACCTAGACATATCTAAGTGCTTTTATCCGAACATACTAGCCATAATTTTTTCAAATTCTTTTATTTGTTTTTCCTTTTCTTCATCAGTCATATCATTAATAATTGGATTATTTCTATTTCTCCACTCATTTCTTATTCTATGTTGATCATCAGTAAAGTTTTTTAGTATATCTTTATCTTCTTCTGCTCTTATACTAACTATTTGACCAAGTGGAGTTTTAGGCATAATACCAATTAGTAGAGTACAGAATTCATTCCAACTCATATCATCTACAACTCGTAGTCTTATGCCATATTGAGCTAGGAAACTTGCTTCTATTAGCTCCCAATCTTCAATTAAATCATACCATTTATTTTCTTCTTTTCTTTTTACGAAAATTGTTATTATTTTTATTAGAAGATTCAACTTCCATTTCTTCTATCTCTTCTAAAGATACATCGTTAATAGCAGCCATTATAACATTAACTATAGTAACATAAGATGCCATAGGCAAATCTAAGCTATCTATATATTTCAATGCTTCTTTACCTATCCCTGCTTCTATTATTTTATCTATCTTTTCAAATTCATCTATCTTAGTATCCTCAACTAATCCTTTTAGCAATATCCCTACATTCTTTGATGTATTTATTTCATATGTATGTGTATCATCTATTTTAACCGTTGGTTTTTTACTTCCACTTTTTAATTTTTCAGCTATATCGTATGCTCTTGACATTATTATTTCTCCTTAATATTATTTTTCATTTATATTTCTTTCACTTAAACTTTCTAAATTAGGTGAAGGTGTAAATGTAGGTTTTCCGTGTGCTTTTGCTTCAAATTCAAGAGGAGCAACATTTGTGGAATCTCCTCCACCTAAATTTGTTACGTTAATTACACAGTTAAATTCTAATTTTGCACCTTCAGGAAACCCTATTTCTAACTTAGAATCACAATCTCTTCCATTTTTCCATGCAAGTCCAGCAACATAATCATTTCCTTCATCTCCAACACATCTTTTCCCTTTTAGAGATATGCTTAATGATTTTCCTGTCATTAAAGCACTTGTCCATCCTTCTTGATCCATAGAATTCCATTCTTCGATTTTCCCATCTATTGATATAGAAAAAGTTTCTAACTCAGCTATAGTTTTCATAGCACTTGTATCGCTAGTTCTTCCATTTGTGCCTATTTTAAATTCTAAGTTATAAACTGGATATACGCCTTTAAAACTCATATTTATCACTACCTTTCATAATATATTGTCATGTCTATAACATATTCAATAATACCTTCTGAGTCAGTACCTAAGTATATAGGTTCAGATGATCTCATTTTGCATTGAATTATTTTTTTATTACCTATAGTAAAATTATTTTTGCTAAAGAATAAATTATAAACTTCCATTGCTTTATTCTCTGCTTCATCACTGTTTTTTCCCCAGTGAATTAAAAAACTTATACTTTTAGTAGTATAAGTTGTATTTTCCAGTCCACCTATAGCTATATGAGGTGCTTGTCCTGGTGCATTATATATTGTTATACTCTTCTCTTGAACTCCACCAAGTTTATTTAAATAATACTGTGGACATTCTATTTGAGTCTTTAAATACTCTCTTATATCACTTAATAACATTACTTAATTACTCCTTTTGAATTCATCTTTAAAAACATGAAGTAAGACTTTTTCATAAAATCATCCTTTTCGCCATTTATATAAGCATCCATCCACTTGCCTTGTGCATTTATATTTTTATCAGTCCTAAAATTATACTCAGGATGCCAATATAATCTTCTTGCATAAGGTGTATCAAAACTTATATGAGTTATTCCGTTATTTACATTTTCTAGATTAACAAAACAACTTCTTTCAAGTTCTCCTGTATCTTTAGGAATAACTGCTGATGTGACTATATCACCCTTTAAGGCTTCTGTAGCCATTTCTAAGGATTTTATATGAGCCTTAGTAATATTATTTAATTTATTACTATCTAAATTTACAGTAACTTTTACATTCATAGTAAGTTCAACTCTGTACTAAAAACACTACCATCTGGGTTAAGTGGTTTTTCTGAATTATATATAGCTTTCTTTGTATTATTTATTAATATATATCCTTCAAAGGGCTTAGAAGGGCAAATATCGCCTTCTATTACAACCTTACCTGATAATGTTATTAGTTGTCTTTCTGCATTCATTATTTGCCTTGATTTATTTGTATATATACATTTACCATCAAAGACTTTTTCCTCTATATAATCTCCATCTTGGTTAGTACCTTCATACCATACTTCAATAGGTGTATTTGCTAACCATTTTGGAAATGGTAATTTCATTCCCATTTATATCCTCCTACAAGTCAATCCACTTTGATTAAGGTAATTTAGTACCTCTTGTGTAGTACTTACTCCATTGAATGTTTTAGAATTAAAGTTAACTGATATACTACCTGCAGAAAAACCATTTAAAGGCATATTTATATAATCTCCATACTGTTCTATAAAGTCGGCATGTATGCATACTGCTTTTCTTATTTTGTCTTTTTGAAAATCAGTTAAATTATCAAACCCTTTTGCCCTTATTCTATTAAATGTTAATGAATCTATCTGGTCACTAGATCTCTCCAATTTATGTTTATTAGATTCATCTAATACAGTACCTTGGAATGTATCTCTATAATATTCATAATCTACATAAGACATTAGATCACCTTCTTATTAGCAAGGGGATTAACTCCCCCTACTGATATTTTGCATAAAAATAAGGCTTACTTAGAGCCTTCTATTTCTTTTTTTAACTTCTTATTTTCTTTTTCTATTGCATTAAATTCTTTTTCTATATCATTGTACTTTTTTTCTAATTCAGCATACTTTTCTTTTAATTCTTTATGCTCTTTATATGATACAGATTTCCCAGCTCCATATTCTATTACATTTCCTTCTTCATCCGATATATCATACCCTTGTGCAATATAGTAATCTTTTTGAGTTATATCTATTGTATATACTTTATTTCCTTTACTTGCTTTCATAATTAAAACTCCTCACTTTCTTAGTCTTCTTGCTCTGCATTTATTGCTATACCACATGCTTTATTCTTTATTAAGAATGTATCTCCATAACTTCTATTTTGATATAAATAATTGTCTCCTGTTCTTGAGTCATGACCTGGTGTATATACTTTTATGAATGAATATTTACTTCTTGTTACTTGGCAAGAAGGGTGTATTAATATAAGGTTTATTTGCTTTGCATCACCTGCAGGTACACATCCATTAGAGAAATCATATTTTGTTTTCATTCTAGCACTTGGAACAACTTTTATATTTACATCATCTAATGAATATACGTTTCTATCAACATTTCCTGTATTTTGGTCTACACGAATAGTTCTTGATAATCCTTCTGCATTCTTTAATAACTTATTCATTGTAGGAGTAGCATATAAGATTCTTCCTTCACTTGGAACACCCTCGTCATCCATTTTAGCCATTTGAGTATCAAACCACTCTAATATATTTGTCGCTGTAAGAGCTGTATTATCAACAACAGCACCGTTTGATGAATACTTTTTAGCGTCAGTATATAACTTAGAATATCTATAGCTATCTTTTTCAGGTATTGCTTGTTCTGCTTCGAAAATATTGTGAACATTAGCTATCTCTACCGTTAAATTTGTTTCATCGACATCCATTGGATCTATGAAAAATTCTATGTCTCTATCATGTGTCAACTTCTCTGCTGTCCACTCATTTGATAATGAACCTGCATTAAATCCTAATGTCCCTCTATTATGATCCTTATAACCACTAACTGTTATTGTAGGTAATTTTATTGTTTGAGCATTTATAAACTTAACTTGTGGGTTAGAATTTTCTAAGTCATAAGAAGTTAACTCTCTCGAATATTTTTGCATTAACTCTCTCATAAATTGTTCTGCATAATTGTATACTGCCATTTTGTAATTCTCCTTTTATTTTAATTATTTTTTATTTCCAAAAGCCATAGCTAAGGCTTCATTTATATCAGTTTGTTGATTGCCATTTTCTCCACTACCACCAATTTTAAACCCTGGTGTTTCTGTTCCATTTGCTTTGAAACTTGGATATTTTTCTAATACTTTATCTATCGCTTTATCTATCGTTAAAGTATCTGTAACCATCCCTTTAGCTAGTGTTATTACATCATCTACAGAATCAGTTACTACCCCTTTAGATAAGCATGATACTTTCGCTTCTAGTGTACTTACTTTAGCTTCAGCTTCTTTCCTTGCCTTAGCTTCAGCTTCCAACTTTTCATTTTTCTTTTGTTCATCTGTTTTTTGGTTTTCTTGCCATTCCTTGAACTTTGCAAGATCCTCTTCACTTGGCAAATCTTTTTTAGCATCGTTTAGTAATGCATCTAATTCTTCTTGAGTATAAGTCTTAGGATCTTCACCTCCACCTTCTAAACCACCATCATCTGGATTCTGTTCATTCCCTTCTTCTCCTTCTCCTGCTAGTAATTGCAAGTTAATTTTAATAACATTGTCTAAATTACCTATTAGCATTTTAAGCCCTCCTTTTATATTTTTTATATGCACAGTTTAGGCCTTAAGCATATTTTGGGCATAATAAAAGCCTTAGTTTCCTAATGCTTAAACACTAATAATTCCACAACTAATTCGTTGTTGTTTTTTTATTTCATCCATAACTCCATTAGATAAACCTTGAATCCATCCATCATTATTTAATGATTTTGCAACAACCTTACCATCTATAAAATACTCAAGATTTACCTCTTGTTCTTTATGTGTTATATCCTTAACTAAAGTTACAAAACGTGGATTTATTACAACTTTATCTTCAAATCCTTCATCATTTAATGTGCATTTATCTATTAACACGAATGGTTTTTCTAAATTTAATTCTAAAATTTGAACTATATCTGATACTGTTCTAACAGTGTTTAATATAATATTTCCACCATCGCATTTTATTAATATCTTATTCATAAAGTCCTCCTTAATCTATTTGGTACAAAATTTATCATCTTAAGTATAATTAAACATAATAAAAAGCCTTAATTATCTAAGACTTTATTTATTCCATATATCTTTTCTTTTTGTTTATTTCTTCTTAAGTATGGATGTTTTTCTAAATGAGTCTTTAAATTCATTGAGTACTCTAGTAACTTACTCTCTGCTACTTCTTTATTAACATCATCTTGGCATCCTATAGAAATTCTTTTCCATTTTCTGATATATCTTTCTAATTTCCTTTGCTCCTGTTCTGCCTTATATCTTTCTAAAGCTTCCTCTTCATTAGGAACAGTAGGAATATTAGTTATACCTGGAAAATAAGTTGTTAATGTATGCCTGCAGTTCACGTGGAGTAGATTTGCATCTATTGCTTCACTTAATAACTTATACTTTCCTTGATTCTCTTTAAGATATTCTGTACTTGGATTACTAAATACATCATCAATTAATACTTTTCCTTGCCATATAGCACACATAGGACAAGTATTAGCATGAGCTGATACAACTACAGTATATATCCCGTATTCATCACGCTTTTTCCCTTCTCCAAGTAATGTTGCTCTATGACTTGCAGTTCTTAAGCACATCTCTACATATGATGCTATATTTACCTGCTTACCATCTTTATACTTAATACTATTAATTCCTGTATTTAAAAAATCCCTTGTAGCCATATCTATTGCTTGATTTAAAGATACTGCTCCTGATTGTAAATATACATGAGTTTTATATATAGTTTGTCTATATACATCATCTAGTTTTCTTAATACTGTTGCATTAGCTTTCTTGATATCATTGTTTACAGTCTCCTGTAATGCCTTTAGTTTCTTATCATTCATGTTAAAGAATTGGTTCTCTTTAGGCTCTATAGTATGTCCATCTGCTGATATATCTCTTGGAAAACTAATACCTAAGCCTTTAATATTTGGATTAATCTTCTTAGTATGCTTATTAAAGTCTTGTGGCTGATGCTTTTTCTTATTCTTAAATAGTAAAGACTTTAATTTATCTATAACATTAGATATTCTACTAAGTCCTTTATTAAAGTTATCTTGTAATTCTCTATTTACACTTTCTTCAATAGAATCTGTATACTTTTCTAATATTAATTTATTTTCTCGTCTATACTTATTTAACGCTCTTAATTTACTTCTTTGCCATTGCTCCCACTTAAAACCATACTTGTCCTCTTCTGCTTCATGGTGCTTTAGATTTCTTGTCATAGAAGATATAAGATCTAATTCCATCTTTTCAAATATAGTTCTGATATCATATTTACTACTCATCTATATCTACATCCAAATTATCTAATTCATCCTCATCTTCACCTGCAGTTGAAGGTTCATCTGTTGTATATATTCCAGACTCTTCTTTTATCCTTGCTATTTCAAGAGCTTTTTCTTCATCTGTCATTGTATCTCCATATAATTCATCAATACATTTTTGTAATGACATTATACCTAATGTTTTAGCCTTTCCTACAGTTTCTACTACTGAATCAAAACTTGGTGTAGAGTATTCACCAAAAGATATAGATACTTCATATTCACCTGCACTCTTATTATTCAATACATCATAAGTCTTTAAGATTATATTTACTAATTCAGGTATAACTTCTGTTAAAGTATCTATCATTTTATTTCTAGTGTATAGAGTAGTCTTTTCCTTTTCTCTTTGTGCTTCTGCATTATCAGTTTTCTTTAAATCAATTCCTAATGTGGAAGGTGATATTATACCTTGTAAACACATATCCACTGCATTAGAATAACTCTCTACATATGCTTCAAACTTTATATCTGCTTGTTTCATATCAATTTGATTTTTAGCATCTTCACCAGCGTTTGAAGAAATAGCAATGAAGTTGTTATCAAAAGGATTAGGCTTTAATATATTGCCTGTATTTGGATCTACAGGTAATAAGTTATCAGGAATATACTTTTGAACTCTTCCTGCTCTTATTGCATCTATCCATTGTGATATTACTTCATCTAATGCATCAAAAGAATCACTTTTATTATCTATAATACTTTTACCTCTACTTTCCCATTTAGAGGATTTAAAGAACATTAATGGTATTGCCATTATAAATTTATCATTGTATTCAACTTCTTTAAGATCATGTGTCTCCTCTAGTATATTTAAAGATACTTCATCATCTTTTGAATCAAGTAATTTATATTTTATATATCCTGAACCATATATCTCCACCAATGTATATTTTTTATTTTTCTTTGTGTAATATGTCTTAAAGTGTATTTCTTTTAATCTTCCTCGATTATATACATATTCCACTTTATCTCCATCAAAGAATTCTATAATTGGATATTTACTAATATCTTTATCTATAGATAACTTAAAAGCACCATCACCACTTACTAGAGCCCTTTGTATAGACTCTGATAATACTTCATTAAATTTATTATCTTTTGATATTTCTTCCCAAAGAGAATTTAATGTTTCACTCTCTTCAACTTGAATTTTATCTATATCAGAAACTACTATATCAGTTAATTTATCTATTATCATAGCAGGTAATCCACTATGAATTTTTCTTATACTTAAATCTTTACTTGGTACAGCACACCAAAATCTAGATTTATTAACTGGATCACTACTTATATTCTTAAAGAATTGTTCTAACTCATACGCTTCACCTCTATACCATAACTTATTTCTAATTAAATTAGTTTCATAGGTATATGCTTCTTGTATAGTTATAGAGCCTTGCATAGCAGGTTGAACATTTAAAAACTTAACTGCTGCTTTTGTTAACATACTTTTAAACCACCCCATTTCATCACTCTCCTTTATAGTTATAAATATGTTTTCTATAAGGAATCCAAGCATATTGAGCTGCATTTATTGTGTGGTCATTAGCATCTTCAGGCTCATACTTATCTTCTTTCCATGAGTAAACTTCATGCTCCATTATGTGATTAATACAAGTGTCTACAATTTCATAATATACAGGTCCATTTTCATAGTTAAGCCATCCTAGTTGTAGATGTATTCTGTCTATTATAGTAACTTTCTTATATGAGTCATTAATAGTATAAACATTTGGATTAGATCTTTTATATTTCTTTAATTCTGTTATAGTTGCTTGATCTGCACAATCTACAAATACATTCCTTGCTAATCCCCATTCTTTTCTATTTCTCTCAAGGAATTCAAAGAACTTTGGTGCTATATCACTTGGTGCTAGTGGGATACTTAAATTTGCATTATTATATACTTCCTCATTTAGAATAACTACTTTACCTTTATCTGTTATACCTAAGAAGATCATTGCAAAAGTATCTGGACTGTTAGCACTGTATGATGTATCAAGTCCTGCTGAGAAGTATTTGAATTTATACTCTTTAGCCTTGGCTTTACTAATAACATGATGCTTTCTCTCAAAGTTACTAAATATAAGTCCTGTTGCTCTACCTCTTAAACCTAATATCTTATTTTTGTATAACTTTGTGCCCTTTGGAGCACTTCTTATTTTCTTCTTAATATCTTCTTCACTTAATGATGCATTATCATAAAATGAAAAAAACCAATATGTCCAACCTTCTTTTTCTTCGCTGGTCAATTGGTTTAATATTTCTTTTGGTACATCTTTTTTATATTTCTCTAGTGGCCTACTACAGTTTATAAATTCTTTATATACTGGTAGGTTAGGATCATCTGGGTTAAGTGTTGCCATTAGATAATCATTTCTAGTACATATTTCACGTACAAACTCAATACTGGCTGTATTTACCTCATCTATGAATACACACCCAAATTGAGAACCTAGAGCCATTTTCCATTTATCTACATTGTCATAACCTAGTATATATATTGTTTTAGTTCCATTTGGTGTATTGAAAAGAATATGTGGCAACTTATTATCTTTATCTCCGTTTCCCTTGTATTGAACTAGGTCTCCGAATATATCAGTTATACCAAACTCTTTATTGATTATATTCTTTTCTGCTACCCCTGTAGTCTTGGCTGCTATAACATGTTGCCTTCTATTTGAATCAGCAACTTTTAACATAAACTTTAATATACCTACTGTAGTTTTTCCTGCTGCAGTTGTGCCCTCTAGAAGTTCTGCATGTGCTTCATGCTTTAAAAAGTCTATGTACTTATCCGATAGTTTATATTCACCATCCATTTTATCACCATTATTTTAAATTAAAAAGGTTGCATAAACTCGACTTTTACTTGAGTTTTCGCAACCTCTCTTAATTAAACTATTTTTTTTATTTTGATTTATGTTATAATCACTCTATAGAAACTTTAATCTATAGAGTGAGTGTTTCCACACAAAAGATAAGCCTACTTTCCAAAGTATCATCGGAAAGGAGGTGATCGTATGGAAATTTTAAAATTTTTAATAAATAATTCAGATGCTCTGATACTAAGTATCTTAGGATCTTTTATTTATGACAAAATAAAAAATCACTCTAAATGCGGCAAGAGTGATCTTTAATAACTATCTGTATTAAGGAAACCTCACTCTACAGCGAATAGATTAAAGTTTCTTTTTATATTTATATTATACCTTAGAGGTTTCATTTTCTCAAGAAAAAGTCGAGAAAACGAAACCTATTTTCCATACATCATCAAATCTACTTCTTTATGAAAAACGATGATTAGGTATGAAACAAATGATAAATTTTATATTTATATTATAACTTAGAGGTTTCGTTTTCTCAAGAAAAATTCGAGAAAACAAAACCTCTTTTTATATTATCCCATTTTGTGAAATATAAACATCTTTATATTTTTATATTTTTATATTTTTATATTTTTATATTTTTATATTTTTATAATATATTTTAGTTTACATAATTAATATTACGTAACTAGTTGCTAAATATGTATTTAGGGGATAGTTAACATCTTCTTTTATGAAAGTTAGTGTTTTCAATAGTTTCAAGAATTATATTAAAATACACTTTCATGTTACTTTTTAAATTTAAATTATTAAAGTCAAACTCAATTCTATATATTTAAACTATATTTCTTACTAACTTTATTTTTTAAATTTAAATAACCAAATCAAGTATTATCGCTTAATTTTATTATCTATTTCAAATATACACTTTGGAGTCCAGCCTTCTGTACCATCTTCATATACAATTAGATAACCTAGGTCATTTTGAATATATTCTTCACTACTACATTTTGAACATGAGCATTTAAAATCTTTTAATCCTAAATCTCTCCACTCTTGCTCTTCTTCCTTAAAGCAGTACCACTCATATCTAGAATTAAATTCACCTAATGTCATTGGTTTTATAGATTTTACATTCATATTAATCACCTACATCATATATCATAATCAGCAATTATATTTGGATCTTTAGTTATACTCTGCATAAACTTTATACGTATTATTTTTTTATTTCAGCAAGTATACTATCTAACTTAGAAATAGACTTATTATTACTATCGTCTTTTACTCCTAACTTAGACTTTAGAACTTCTATTCTAAGTTTCTGTTCCTCTGTAACTAAATCCCAGTTAGCGTGGATCATCTTATCATATGTTTCTATCATTTTAGTTACAGCTGTCATTGCTCTAGATAAAGCAGTCATGTTGCTATTTTCTTTATCCCATGCAAATTGAATTTCATATTCTGTAGAGTTTGTATTTCCCTTAGATACTTTTTTAAGTTCTTTAGTAATATCTTTTTTATTCTTTACATGAGCTATTTTTTGCATTGTTATTATTCTCGCACTCTGAACTTGTATATGCATCCATAATAATTCTAAATGCGTATATGAATATACATTATTTTGAATAGTTTTTTTAGTAAGAGCCGGCAAACCTTCTATAAACCTATCATTAGAAAGATATTCACCTGTCCTTAATCCGTTTAAATTTCCTATCGGAGCTCCTCCATTATTACCTACTGCATTTTTATTATTCTTCTGACCACCCTTTTTTCTCTTTATTCCTAAAGCATTATCCCAGCCATCATTTTTCTTCCAAGAACGTATATTACTTTCTTTTTCTTCTAATATCTTTGCAATATTAACAATCTTTATTTTCCCTTCATTTTCTTTATATATTTCAAAAGCCTTATCTCTATTTGGATTTCTAGGTCTAGCTATAATACTCACCTACTTTCTAATAAAAAAAGCTAACTATTATAAGTTAGCTTGCCTCTTTTTATTCTCTCTAAGTAAAGTTGATTTTGATATACCTGTCATTTGTTCTACTTGTTTATATGAATTATTCTTTAGTAAATCTAAAGCATGATCTATTTGTTTTCGACTAAACTTTTTAGGTCTTCCTTCTCGAAAGTCTGGTCTTTGCTTTGCTATTTCTTTCCCAGCCTGAGTACGTTCTATAATTGTATTACGTTCCATTTCAGCAACTGCTAATAAGGTTGTTAAGAAGAATTTACCCATTGATGTATTTTCTAATAATCCTACATTTAAAACATGTACCGATATATTTCTATTAAATAGTTCTTCCACTATAGATATCCCTTCAACAGTATTCCTTGCTAATCTATCTAGTTTCGTAACAACTAATGTATCTCCTTCTTCTAACTTACTTATTAAATCTTGAAACTTCGGTCTATCAGCTTTAGTACCTGTATATTGCTCTTCAATTATTTTAGCATCTTCATATTTACTTTTAATTTCTTTTATTTGTGCTTCTAATCCATTACCTTCAAGTTGAGTTTTAGAACTTACTCTTGCATATCCATAAATCATATAAGTACCACCTTTTTTGTATATTTTTAGGCGTCATTTATGAATATAAGTTTTGACACCTCTCTATACATTGATAATACTATATTAGCTTTTCGGTGTCAATACCGTAAAGTTTTGGATATGCTTTATAATTTTAACGAACGTTTTAACGAACGCAAATATTAGTTTGTATTGAAAAATCAATATATACACGACTTATTCGAGTTGCATAGGTCTACTCGTTTTCATTCTAATTTTTTATTATGCTCACATACTTTGATATAGAATAGGCTTTACCTATTGAAATAACTAACTTTTATAAAAAGTACCGTACTTTTACATATGTTCCATAACGATAATAATTACCCCTATTTTTAATAGGCCTTTTTTTAAGCATATATATAGAAGGATTTTTTTCATTTAATCTTACTTTGCGCACATGCTATTTATTTGGAGCATATAACCTCTAAAAAAAAGAAATCATGTTAGACATTATGTTAGCTGCTTTTTTTCTATCAGATTTGTTCGCTCCAATATATAGTAATGTAGTCTCTGGATTTTTATGACCAATCTGCTTTGCTACAAAAGCTATGTTACCTGTTCTTTCATACATCCATGTTGCATAACTCTTTCTTCCACTGTGTCCAGATATATTTTCTAATCCTATATTTTCTCCAGCTTTTCTTAGAATTCTACTAAATGATTTAGCTGTTATATAACCAAATTTGCCATTAGAAGGAAATGCATATTCACTATTTTTCTTTCCTTGCACATAGCTTTTTAACATTTTTTCTAAATTAGATCTAGGTTCTATTTCAACTTGTCTTTTAGCTGGTTTAGGGCTATTAGATTTTGGATTATTTTTCATGCGAGTCATCCATGATTTCATCTGTTTTTGCTCTTGTATCAAAAAACTACCATAGTATAGAGCTTCTCTTATATCACCTATAGTTAAAGGGGTTAAATCTTGCATTCTATATCCAGTCCCTATTTGAAGATTTATCAATACTTTATTACGTTCTGGATAATCTCTGCTTACTTCTTCTAAACTATATATAAATCGTTTATATTGATCCTTAGGTATAGGATTAGCTCCATCTCTTAGATCATCTCTATCTATACTTTCATCATAATAATATTCTTCTTTCATATCATCACCTTTCTAAGTAGGCAATAAAAAAAGAGCATCACTTAAATGCTCTTTTTTGTTTTCCCTCATATGTGTGGAATATAAAGGGTACTATGTCTGATGTTCTGATGGAAAAATTATTTTTGAATATTTACTTCATTCTCAAAGTGTGATGTAAGTCTTCGCTTACTTCACACTTTGTTACAATACTATATTAACATGATTTCCAGGAACAATGTTGGAAATGTTTTGGAATTTTTTTGGAAATATATTGGAAATATTTCGGAATTTTTTAAATAACTTCTCGTACTCCATATTTGTATTCAGCTATTTTACGTATAGCAGAGTTACGCCACTTTCCAATTACTCTCCCAGTATAATTAATTTCTCTAGCTATTTTTTCATCAGATATTTTTTCTTCAAGTAAATTTTCAAAATATTTTTTCTTAATAACAAATAGTTCTTTATTATTAAGACATTTTAAGTAAGATTCATATTCCCTTAACTTATAGTTTGTATGATCTATATTACTCTTTAATGTATTTAATCTAGTCTCATCTCTATCAACTATATCATCTATAGTTATTGTTGAATTAGATTGTATTCCTAATCCTAATCCACCTTTTTTATATGCGTTTATCTTCTCTTCTAAAACACCTATTTCTATTTTCCACCCATCCATGTCCCTTAAATTTTTCCTTAGGGTCTTTAGATCATGTTTTACTACATTTATATATTCTTCTTTTATAGACACTTTAACCACCTTATTTCATATCTATTTTATTTAATCTGTAATAGATAACATCAAGTTTTCTATCTTCTTTTTCATAAATCCATTATTTGATTTGTCAAATTCTTCATAACACTCTTCTAATAATTTGAACATATTACTTGCATTTGCTATCACTTTAAATGTTGCTATTTTTTCATGTATATCTATATCATTTATTATTACAGATGCTATCTCTGTATCTTCTTCTAATATGTTTGAATACGTATTTAATGTTATAAATCCAAATGTATTAGTTTCTTCTGATATTTCTTTTATAAACCATTCATTTCTATAGTGGTCACTTTCAAATTTCATTTTACACCTCATAATTATTTTATAATAACTCTATCTTTATACTTACTATATACATCTTCTATTTCTTTTCTAAATTCTTTTTTAAGTTCTTCAATTTCAAATACATTAAATTCATTAAAAGATTTTCTATATTTTGTTTCATATTTAGATTTCAATCTAATCATTATCATATCGCCTTCTGCATGAATTTTACTGTTTATAAAAAGAACTTCATGCATATATGATAAATCTTTTATCTGATCTGAATAAACTTCTCCAATTTTAATTATTTCCATATCCTACAACTCCTTTTAATTAATAAATGTTCCTCTATCTAATAAATCTCTAGTATTATCCTTAATATCATCTAAGTAAAGTTCATAGATTTTAACTTTAAGTTTATACTTTTTTATCTTCTTTTCAGTTTTATTTATTATCCATAATCTTTGTTTCAATATTAAATGATACAATACACGTTCTAAAAAAGAATACATTCTATAATCTCCATCTATTTTTAAATTCTTTATCAAATTCTTTATGACTTTTTATTATAGTTCTGAAAACATATATAATAAATCCAAATCCAAATATTCCTGCTATTACGTTCCCTATTAAATAAAATCCTGCAAATCCTTTTGCATAAGGTAATAATTCTTGTATTATATTTTCCATATTTTATCTCCTCTTATTGACTTCTCTTATATCTATACCTTTTAAATGCTCTTCTAGTTGTTTCTTGCTCATCTTATAGCATTTTACTTCATTGTCATATTCATTTTTATATTCATATTTTAACTTTGTAGTTTCTTTTGACCATCTACCTAAGTTAATGCCACTTAATTTACTTTCTTCTATAATACTCATGATTCCCCTCACCTTTTTCTAAAATGGTATATCATCATCGTCTATTGCCGTAAATCCTTGTGGATCTAGTCCTTGCGGTGGTTCAAAACTCGGTTCAAATTCCTTGTTATTTCCTCCAGTTTCTTTTGATTTGTTACTTTCTAATGATTCTATATTCTTTGCTGCTATTTTTGCATATGTTTTAGCTTCATTTGTATTTTGATCAATATATCTATCAAACCTTACTGAACCTTGTATAGCAACTAACCTTCCTTTGTTTAAATAATTCGCAGTATATTCTGCAGGTTTACCCATAATCTCAAAAGGTATAAAGTCAGTTTCTTTAGTTCCATCTTTTTTAGTATAGTCTCTATCAACCGCTATTGAACAACTCGCAACTGCTGTTCCTGTTCCTGGTATGTATCTAAGTTCAGGATCTCTTGTTAGTCTACCAATTATTACAACATGGTTCATATAATTTATCTCCTTTTTCTTTTTTCAGCTACGATAGTAAGAGCATCTAATGCTCCTACTATCGCAAAACTGATAAATAATAATATAAAAAAATCTTTCATCTAAATTGGCCTTTCTAATTAATTTCCTTGGAAGAATAACTTCCCTGTACTTTCAGAAATGTGTATTTTTCTTGTTAATTTTACATTGTATATTCTCGTAAATTCTTTTAGATACATTTCTTTCGTTATGTAATCACCAATTCTACTTTCTTTGTTTTTCACTAAAAGTTTTTCTAGTCTAGCTCTATCAATTCCATCGAAAAAGTACATTTCAATATAGGCTAATATAAATGCTCTGCTTCTATACTTCTTACCTTCTCCAAATTTCAATATACTAGATATAAATTCTAATACTTCTGACTTTTGTCCAATTGTAAGTTTTAATTCACCACTATGTATTTCTTCTTTGATTTCATTATTCTTTTTTCCTGTTACTTTTGAGATTATAGTTTCAAGTGTAGACGTCTTAACTACACCTTTATTTATTATATGATTCAAGAACTCATATTCTTTATTTTCCATACCAGAGTGACTATCAATAAAATCTGACGTTTTCCACTTCTCACTCACCGTATTTGCTTGTATTACTTCCTTAACTCCATATTCATGTACTAATATAAAGTAAACTGGTATTTCTAACTTTTTACAAACATAAAACCTATGTTGTCCATCTACTATTTCCATTTTCTCATTAACAGTTATTGGTATCTCTAATTGTTTCTTTTTCATACTTTCTTCTAATCTTTTTAAGTTTTTCTTATTTAAAGATCTATTTCCAGCTATTTTTTTAAATCTTTCATATTCATAAGTCATATATACTACATTTACCTTTTCTACATCAAAATCAAATCTAACAGCTTTCATTTTTCTTCCCCGCTCTCTTTTTTTTATTTTCTGAACAACATATCTTACAATAAACATTTAATCCATCTTTAGTTGTTCTATTTTTTTGAAAATTAATCTTTTTAAGTTTTTTCTGACATCGCCTACAGATCTTGTATCCAACATAATTTACTATTTTATTTTTTTTTGTATTTTTTTCTTGCCTTTTTTTCATTTCTTTTTTTTGACATTCTTTGCAAACATATTGTAATCCATCTTTAGATGTTCTTTTTTTATAAAAACAATTTATATCTAATTCTTTTTTACAGTGTGAACATATTTTAGTTTTTATTTTTTCCACTCTATTTCTCCTATTTCTAATAATCTCTTTTCTGCTACTTTCAATATTTTATTTTTGTACTTAGTTTTTACTCTAGCTTTTTTACATCTTTTCTTAATGGCTAATAATAACTCAATCTCTGCATCTCTATATTTGTTATCTAAATCGTTATTTGCTTTTTCTAAAATTTTAATCATTTGCTTATAATATTTTTCATTACTTTCTAATAAATCTATAGCATTACGTTGTATAAATATATTTCCATCTTTACTTTTAAGTTCTATATTTAATCCATTTATTTCAATATCTTTTGAAACTATGATCTTCCTCATTTCTGTACGTTCTTTTTTCAATCTTTCTATTTCTCCAAGAGCTGCCTTATACTTTTTATTTGATACTATTAATCCCATTAACATCTACTCCCATCTAGTTTAAAGTACTCAACTTTATTAGTTTCTTTATTTATGAAACCTATTTTATTTTGCAATTTTCTTTCTACCAGGTAATTGTCTGGATTTAATCCTAAACTTGCTAGAAATTCTTTTTGACTTCTGCTTAATTTTTTTCCATGTTTCATTAGTATCTATCCTCTTCTGCACGTTTTATTAACTTCAATTCTTCAAATGCTTCATTCCAAACTTCTTGAATTGTAACACCTTTTTTCTTTGCTTTATATGTAGCTATCTGATTAAGTTTTTCTGCATCTTCTAAAATATCCATTTTAAAGTCCTTCTCTCCTATATTTATTTAATCTTTCTTTTTGTTCTAAGGCTATATGTTTGTCCAATTCTTGACTATATGCTAAAACTTTCTCATGTCTTAATCCGTATTCTTCAATTAATTCATTTAGTTTATTTTTTAGTGCCTTCATGATCTTCTCCCAATATTTTTATTTCAATCTGCATTTAATATATCTCGTATTCTCAATGCATTAACCATAGTATTAAGAACTAATCCTTCTATCACTCTTCCGTTTTTGTAAATAACATACTTATCACACACTCTTTCAACTGTATGTATTTCTGCATTAACTTCTTTATGATCCATGACCATTGCCTTATGCTTTTTTATAATCTTTGCAATCATAGTCCCACTAAGTGGTTTTTCATTAATTAAATCTTTTGTAAATATATAATCTTTGTTGTCTTTATATTTAGTCAGTGCTTTTAAACCAGCTGTTATTTGAGGAGATATCGCCATCCTAAACACTCTATCCCCTCGCTGTATTCTGATTAAAGCAAAAGAATTATCTATATCCTGAACTTGTAAATTACTTATTTCTGCATATCTTAAATTTCTCTTATATAATTCAACGATAATACTATTTCTTATAGTCCTATACTCTTTTTCTCTACTTTTGCTTATTTCAAATTGTTTTAGATCAACTTGTTTGCCATCTAAATTTCCTATAGGTATTTTTTTAAATTCTATATAGGTTTGATTTTCTCGTGTTTTTTCCAACTTTTCACAACCACTTTCTTAATATCAAAATTACTTGTCTATATTTACATAATTTGACATTTTTTTGATATACTTGATTTATGCATCTTTCTAGATGCTTTATATATGAGTCCTAGTATTATACTCCCTACCTCTTTTTACATCAGTTTTGCTTAATACTAGGACTATTTAACTATTCAAAGGATTTCCTATATACCCTAAAAACTCGTCATCTTCATTTCTTATTTCATAACACCAATCAAAGTCTGTCATAATATTTTTAGGCCTTTTTATTTCAGTCACTCTAGTTTTTGAATGTATGTCTATGTTTCCATTCTCGAATTCTATTATCAGATACTTTGTTAAAGTTTTTCTTCCTACAACTCTTTTTATCTTTGATCTAATGAATACATTGTGTAATTGAAAGTAGAAAAAACCATCTTCTAAATTTGTACTTATCAATTTTTCAATCATAATACTTACCCTCAACTCAATTATTTTTTTGGATCATAAGGTACTTCAATTCCAACTATTTGAGCTTCTAGTTTTTTATTTAACTCATCTTCTTTTATTTTTTTATCCGTAGGTTTGTAAATAGCACATTTTTTTCTGCAATTTTCTAAATGCACTTTATCTCCTATGTAATTTAAACAAAATCCATCTTCGCCCTTACGAGCATACTCACACTTTGCCATTTAATTTCCTCCTATTTCCTTATTTTGACTTATCAATTTTCCTCATCAAAACATGTATATATGGCATGTTTGTCCATTTATTTTTTGTAATTTCAAATTCAATTAATTTATATCCTGGATTAATCTTTTCCATCTCTTCTTCAATAATGTTTCTATTAGAATCCATATTATAAATTTTTCGCTTTGATACTTTTTTTGAGGTAGTTATAACAGGCTCTTTTAAGCCTTTGCTACATCCCCACCTCTTTTTCCCATTTGGGTCTTTCGATAGGTATTCTGCCAAATCGGTTACGTGTCTGTCGTCAGGATCAATACGTCTTATGTTATTTCTCCTACTGTACTTCCAACAACTTTCAACTTGATCCATCGATAATTCAGAACTAAGAATCATGTGTACATGATACTTCCCTTTTCCTTCTTTAGATATCTCAATAACATACATATACTTTATTTTTTTATAATTTTTCTTTTTAATCTTAGATGTAAGTTTCTTACCTTCTGCTTTCAACTGTTGTTTTAAAAATTCATAATTAAGCTTTTTTATATATGCCATTACATGCTTTTTAGCTTCTTCATATGTTTTAGGTCTATTTTTATCTGTGTAATTAAGAGTTACATAATAATCACCTTTACCAAAGTTGGTATTTGCTTTTCTAATGAAATACTTAACAGCATTTTTGTTATTAAGATTTTTTCTTGATTTAGTTGTTCCCTTAACTCTGAATTCTTCGGGTACATCTTTTTTAGAGAAAAGTGGATACATTTCCATTTCTCTAAGAGGTCCCGAAGTTATAGTTTTTGTTTCATAAATACACTTAGCTCTTACATCTAATATTTGATCTATGTTATTTAAAGTTATTATTTCATCATCAATAGTCACTTGATGTTCATTCATTCTGTCTATTAACTTTTCAAAATCAAGTTCTGTATACATATTCTTTTTCTTACTTCTTCTTTTTTGACCACACTTTACATTTGACATACTTCCCACCTATTTTTGTATTACTTTTTCTCCAAACTTTATCACTTAGTACAAGTCCGCTAAAGGCTCACCGAACCTTTTGAAAAAACTGGACTTTATTTAGTTTTTGTCGAGTGTGATTTGTACTAAAAATCACACCCTTTTTATTTACTTATTTTCGATCCTATTCTGAGATACATTTTCTAATCTTACTCTTTCCCTTGTGTCCGCAGTTCCTCTTATGTAAGCCACAACTGCTTGTTTATCTTTTTCATCAATAAGATCAGTTTTATCAAATATACTTCTTAAAATCATTTCCTTGTCTTCTATTGTCATAAAATAACCTCCTTGTCATTTCTTTTATTATAAAAGATTTTATACTGCATAAACTTTTATGTCAAATGTTTTTTGTCGTTTTTTATATTTTATCCCATTTTTTTCTTTTATTATAAAAGTTTTTGTGTTATTATTTAAAAAGGTGATAAAATGAATAATAGAATAAAAGAAGTAAGAAAAAATTTAAAACTTACACAGAAAAAATTCGGTGAAAACTTAAATTTGAGTGAATCACATATATCTAACTTAGAAAAAGGAAGAGTCAAACTTACAGAAAGAAATATTGATGATATATGCTCTACTTATAACGTTAATAGGTCCTGGCTAGAAAGTGGCAATGGTGTGATGTTTACCGAACTAACAAAAGATGATGAATTCAATATTCTAGTAGGTAAATTAGTAGCAGAAGAAGATAGTTTTAAGAAAAGAGTCATTGAAGAAATGTTAAAACTTGATGACGAAGATTGGACATTCATCGAAAAATTTATAAGTAAAATAAAAAGCTAGATAAAATTACTTTATCTAGCTTTTTATTTTATAATTCGAAATTCCAATCAATATAAATTTTATTTTTTTTAATAACTTTAAATCTTCAATATCTTCAATCATATAAAATATATCTTTCTTTATACTTTCTTTCATAGCTCCTCCAAACATAAAAAATATCCAAAATTTGCCCCCTAAAAGGCTTTTTATTCCTTTTTTCGATACTTTATTCAAATAAAGATTATTTTTCGCTTAAATTTGATTTATTTAAGCATAAGTTATATTTTTTCAAAACATATGTTCGTTTGAAAATTAAAAAAATATTTACAATTCTATTTTTATTTGTTATTATAATTCCATAAATTAACACGAACACTTGTTCGATATAAATTATAACAATTTTTTGTATTTTTTTCAATATAAAATTAGGAGGTACCTATGTATTTAGATTTAAACGATAAACAAATACTCGTATTAGAATTTTTGAAAAGTCACGTTAATGACAAAGGATACCCTCCTGCAGTCAGAGATATCTGTTCTGCTGTAAACATAAAATCAACTTCAACTGTTCACTCATACTTAAAAAAATTAGAAAAATTTGGATACATAAAAAGAGATGAAGAGATCCCACGAGGAATCGAAATTCTAAACAAAGATGAAGAAACTCAAACTTCATCTATTGTCAATTTACCTCTAGTCGGTAAAGTATCTGCAGGTATGGGTATGTTTGCAGAAGAAAATATTGAAGAGTTTATACCTTTGCCAAGTAATCTAGTTAAAAGTGATGATAGTTTTGTATTAAAGGTTAAAGGCGATAGTATGATCAATGCAGGAATTCTAAATGATGATTATGTAATAGTCAATAAAAAAAATATTGCAAGTAATAATCAAATCGTAGTTGCTCTTATAAATAATGAATCTGCAACTATAAAAAGATTTTTTAGAGAAGACAATAAAATTAAATTGCAACCTGAAAACGATTTTATGAATCCTATGTATTTTGATGTAGATGAAGTTAATCTTTTAGGAGTAGTTACTGGTGTCTTTAGAGCTTTTAAATAAATATAAAAATAAAAGAATAAATATACAGTCAAAATTTTTTTGACTGTAAGATTTATTTAAATTTCAATCGTTAAAAGTATTTTAATAACAATAGTTTTATTTTACAGTCCAAAAAAAATTGGACTGTAAAATAAGGCTAATCATATTCACGATACATATTATCAACACATATATCAACAACACTGTGCAAGTATTTTCAATTGTTCCGCTAACTTATTAACATTATCAACAAGCATTATACTGTTGATAACATAGACCCCACAAAAAAGGGGGGGTCATATTTCCCGACCCCCCTTTTTTTAGGTGGTCGGGAAAAGGTTAGTATTTTCAATACTTTTAGCATTTTTAAACGTAACTTCCCGACCCCCCTTTTTTTGGGGTATCGAAGAATAATTTTAACTCCCCGACCCCCCTTTTTTTGGGGTATCGGAAAAAGTTAGTGTTTTCAATA
>OLNJ01000612.1_pt1 | contig 27611 bp, 24 predicted proteins | sample 1672191 | NCBI WGS metagenome assembly OLNJ01 (sample SAMEA3136657, study PRJEB25190) | human gut metagenome | biome: human gut; feature: human-associated habitat; material: faeces | place: Austria | collected 2013 | reverse complement strand
TATTAATGAGTTTAATTAATTTAACTATAAATGGAAAAGCTGTTGCTGTTGAAGAGGGGACTAATATTTTAGAGGCGGCAAAAAAAGTAAATGTAAAAATACCTAACTTATGTTATTTACATATAGATGATATAGGATTTGACAATAGCTGTGCATCATGTCGTGTCTGTCTAGTAAATGCAGATGGAAGATTGGTGCCATCATGTGCAACACTAGCAAAAGAGGGAATGAAGGTACAAACTAATACACCTGAAATAATTGAATTTAGAAAAGGTGTAGTCGAACTTTTATTATCTGACCATCCACAAGACTGCTACACTTGTACAAAATGCGGAAATTGTGGACTTCAAGATATAGCAGTTCAACTTGGAATTAAGAAGATAAGATTTGAAGGTGAGAGATTAGAAAAATCTAAAGACTACAGCTCTTTTTCTATAATGAGAGACAACGACAAATGTATCTTGTGCAGAAGATGTGAGACAATGTGTAATAAAGTCCAAACTGTAGGAGTATTATCAGGAATTAATAGAGGATTTTCTACAGAAATCGGGACATTCTTTGAAACAGATTTAGCAAAAACTGAATGCACATTCTGTGGTCAATGTATAAATGTATGTCCAACAGGTGCATTACTTGAAAAAGACAACACAGACGAGGCGTGGAAGTTGATTGCACAAAAAGATAAACCAGTTATGGTCCAAATCGCCCCAGCTGTCAGAGTTGGTATAAGCGAGGAATTTGATTTAAGACCTGGTACAATATCTACTGGCAAAGTTGTAGCTGCACTTAAAGAATTGGGATTTGACTATGTATTTGATACAAACTTCGCAGCCGACCTTACAATAATGGAAGAAGCAAACGAATTTGTAAATAGACTTACAAAAGGTGGCGACTTGCCTATAATGACTTCATGTTGTCCAGCGTGGGTAAACTTCTGTGAAAATCAATATCCAGATTTGACTAAATATTTATCAACTTGTAGATCACCACAAAGTATGTTCTCACCAGTAGCTAGATATTATTTTGCAGACAAAGTTTTAGATAAAAAGCCTGATGAAGTAAGCGTTGTATCTATAATGCCTTGTGTAGCTAAAAAATACGAAGTAAAAAGAAAAGAATTATCTCAAAACAACATATTAGATACTGATTTATCTCTTACTGTTAGAGAGCTTGCTAGAATGATAAAATCAGCAGGTATAGATTTGGAAAACTTAGACGAAGAAAACTTCGACAGTCCGCTTGGATATTCAACTGGTGCTGCTGATATATTCGGTGTTACAGGAGGTGTACTAGAAGCTGCACTTAGAACTGCATATACTTTTGTCACAAAAGAAGAATTAGCAGATGATGCTATAGAATTTAAAGCAGTGAGAGGATTTGATGGAATAAAAGAGGCTACTATAAATGTAGCTGGTACAGATGTAAATGTTGTTGCTGCGTCTTCTTTAGGATGTGCTAGAAAATTGATGGACGAGTTGAGAGATGATATAAAATCAGGCAGAAAACCTAAATACGACATAATAGAGATTATGGCTTGTCCTGGTGGATGTGTAAATGGGGGAGGACAACCGTTTACAAATGGCGACTACGAAAAAGTCAAAGCAAGAGGAGCAGGACTGTATACTATAGATAAAAATAAACCTCAACGTAAATCTCATGAAAATGAAGATATTAAAAAACTATATGATGAATTTTTAGGAGATATAGGAGGTCACAACGCTCATAAATATCTACACACACATTATTTTGATAAAAGCAAAATCTTTTCAAAAAAATTAAAGGATTTTAGCGAAGAGTGTCTAAATATATAAGTATATTAAAAATAAAAATGCAAATAGTTTATAAAATCGTGGCTGATATTAATTAGCCTTTAAGAAAATATAAACTTCTGCAAACTGTTGTTATTTTCAAGAAGAAGATGGTTTTTAGCCATCTTCTTTGACATTTTTTACACTAGGGTTATTGTATACATTTATTTTTTTATTTCAATGAAAATCTCCTAAAGACTCTTCATATAAATAATAATTGTAAATGAAAGAAAAATGGAATATTTTGGGGGATTTCAAAAAAACGTTTTTTTATTTATAATAAATAAGGTATTATAGATAAAAAGAAAATATTTACATATTTATATTTTTATTGTTTGGGAATTCGTTTTCAGAACATTTACATTTAAAAATTTTAAGTAAAATAAAATCTTACTTAAAATAGCAATTATTATATATTAAATTTAGGGGTGGTTAAAAATGAAAAAAGTAACATACTTAACAGAATCTGCAAAGAAATTTACAAAAGAAGAGGCTATAGCTGAAGCTAAGAGATGTTTACTATGTGAAGAAGCTTATTGTAATAAAAGATGTCCAATAAATAGCAATCCAAAGGAATTTGTAAAATTAGTTGCGACAGAACAATTCGAAAAAGCGATAAAACTAATCAGAGATAACAATCCTCTATTTTATTCAATATGCACAAGAGTATGTCCTTATGATAGTTACTGTGTAGGTGGATGTAGAAAAAGCGCGTTAGGAGACAATCCTATAATGATACCTTTTATCCAAAAATATCTAGTAGATTATTGTGATGCAAGTGATGAAGTGATAACAAGTGATCATATACAACCTAAAAAAGTAGGTCAAAAGGTCGCTATTATAGGTTCTGGACCGGCTGGACTTGCAGCAGCGGCAGTATTAGGTCAAAAGGGATATGAAGTTACTGTGTTTGAAGCTAAAAAAGAAGTTGGTGGATGGCTTAGCTATGGTATACCACCACACAGATTACCAAAAGAAATAATTCAAAAAGATTTAAAATATATAAAATCTCTAGATGTAGAGTTTAGAACAAGTTGTATGGTTGGTAGAGATATAACATTAGATGATTTGAAAAAAGAAGGATTTAAATCATTTTTAATTTCTACTGGATTTACTATTGGTAGAGTTTTAAATATAGAAGGACACGAATTAGATGGTGTTACAGATGCTGTAAGTTTCTTATCAGAAGCAAAGGCAAACGACGGTAATATAGAAGTTGGAGAAAGTGCAGTTATAATAGGTGGTGGAGACGTCGCTATGGACTGCGGAACGACTGCTAAATTAACAGGATATAAAAAAGTAAGAATAATGGTTAGAAACTCAATTGAAGAGATGACAGCTAGTGCAAAAGAATTAAAATACCTTCAACAAGTGGGAGTTCCTATAATCGACTGGATGGATTCAGTTAGAATTGTAGGTAAAGATGGAAAAGTAGTTGGTATGGAATTTAAGGGAACAGACGACGATACTAAGCTATATGTAGAATGTGATAAAGTTATATTTGCAGTAGGTCAGATGCCGGGTGCAATCCAAACAATAGCTCCAGTAGATGTAGACGAAAGAGGAATGATTGTTATAGATGAAGACTTCAATACATCTGTAAAAGGCGTTTTTGCAGCAGGAGATATAAGCAAGGCAAAAGCAGACAAGACTGCATGTTATGCAACTGCATTAGGTAAAAAAGTCGCTGAATCAATAGATAAATATATGCAAGAATTAGAAGATAAAGTGAGTTCTGAGGCATTTTAATTTAAATATATGTTTTAAATAAATGTTGATATTTTTATATTTTATCATAAAAAAGCAGAGGTAGTATTACCTCTGCTTTTAGTTTGTATTTTATTAATTTTGTATGTTATTAATATTAATATTAATAACATCTTTTACAAGCGACATAACCAGCAGCCTCTGCTTGTTGTCTTGTCATTCTTATTGCACCTTCCATATTGTGAGCAGTCGGTGTTTTGTGGTATTTATTTGATTTAGATCTACCACCGTTACAATATACTATTTCACTGCTACCATAACTACTTGAGCTACTACCGCTATAACTGCTTGAACTATTTCCACTATAACTACTTGAGTTTTTAGAAGTGTAGCTACTTGAATTGTTAGAACTATAATTGCTAGAGCTGTTAGAGTTATTAGAAGTAGAGCTACTGCTAGAATTATCACTAGAAGTAGTAGTATTGTCAGAAGAATCGTTTGAATCAGTAGTACTGTCAGTTGCATCTTCTGAGTCTTTTTCTGTTGATGCTATCTTATCTTCTAGTGAACTTACTTTGCTTTCTAGTGTTGAAACTTCTTCATTTGATGAATTTAATTTAGCTTTTAAAGATTTGATTTCATCATCTTTAGAAGAAATTTTATTTTCTAAAGAAGTTATCTCGCTTTCTAAAGATGCTACTTTATTAGTAGAAGTTGAGTCAGAGCTGAGTACCTTTGAGATGTAGTCTAAGCTTGGAGCTACAAATAAGACACATAATACACCTGCTATTATAGCTTTTGGTATTTTTCTGTCTTTAATACTTTTAACTAAGAATTCACCTGATAGTAATAATAAAGTTATTGGCAAAATTAAAAGAGCTATAAGTCCTACTATTACTTTTTTACTTGAATTTAAGTTTTTGAATTCATTTAACATTAAATATTCCCTCCCCATATGTTATATAAATACAAAATAAAGTAAAATTGGTAATTTTACCTTATAGTATATATTTTAACATATTAATTTTATATATTACAAAAATTATTTAGTCATCTAAAAATAATATCTAAAATAGTGTCAAATTGTAGAAAAAATCATAATTATGTATAAAGTGGTAATATAAAGTGATAGGACTGTGCATTAGCCTATTGCTCCACTTTAAAAAAGGAAGGATTTGATGACTATGAGTAAATATTTAGTAGCTATTGATGCTGGACACGGAATGACTACTGGTGGTAAGCGTTCTGTAAAATTGTCTTCCGATTTGTATGTTAATGGAGTCTTAGTTAGAAAAAAAGGCGAAGTAATTAAAGAAAATGAATGGAATAGAGCAGTATCTGAATATTTGGCAAAAGCACTTACTAGATGCAATATTGGCTATATGTATACTGCTGATATGACTGGAAAAACAGATGTATCACTTTCTACAAGATCATATAAGGCAAATAAAGCAGGTGCAGATATATTAATTTCAAACCATTACAATGCAATTGGAACAGCGTCAGTTTGGCAAACAAAAGTAAAAGGATTACTTGTTTTACGTACAAAAAACTCTTCTTCAAAATCTATTAAATTAGGAAATCTAGCAGTAAAACATTTAGCAGCAGATATCGACTATGAATACAACTACGGTTTGATGAGAGATGTCGATATGAGCGGATTTACATTAGCTATTTTAAGACAAACAAATATGCCTGCAATATTGATTGAATATGGATTTATGGATTACGAAAAAGAAGCAAAACTTATGTTAAACCCATCACATCAAGAAAAATGTGCAGAAGCAGTTTGTAAGGCAGTTTGTGAGTATTTTGGGATGAAATACGTTTCTAAAACATCTACAGGAAGTAGTACTACAGGAAAAAAGGACTCTATACCTAAGAGTAATAGCTGATGAAGTAAATATACGTAGTGCAGCTGATTTTACTGATGAAAGTGTAGTCGGTGTAGTTAAAAAAGGAGGAGTATATACTGTTGTTGAAAAGATAGAGAGAACAGGAACAGATATGTATAAATTGAAATCAGGTGTTTATATAACTGCATCTACTAAATATGTAGAAGTTTTTGAGAGATAGTTTTAGATAAGAATTAGGTAAAATGATTATATAAAGTAAAAGTTATTAGAACAAGTAAAAATTATTAGATTAAGTAAAGGTTACTAGAAAATATAAAATGATTAGATAAAGTAAAACACAGTAACTATAAAAAGTATAAAAAAGCTAAGACTTGCTTTGCAGGTCTTAGCTAGTTATCAAATCTTAATATAGATTTATGTCACCAAAATTTTAATTAAAATATTATTCAAAAGCTGGTTTTATATAATGTTTAATCAGCTCTATTTTTTCTGAGGAATTTGGGACAAAGAATGCGGAAATAGCAATTACAATATTGTCCTTTGTATCTACATATATGCTGTTTCCGCCGTCTCCCATAGCTACAAAACTATGATCATCTAATATCCACCACAAATACCCATAGCTCAAATCTCCTAGATTTATATGAGGTGAAGTGCTTTCTTTTATCCATTTTGTAGATAAAATTCTTTTACAATTATACACGCCACAATTTAAGTATAATTGACCGATTTTAGCCATGTCTATTGTGCTTAAACAAAGCCCCCACCCAGCAGTATTTAAGTTGTTTGTGCCAGCTACCCAGTTGTTTTTATCTATAGATTATATATGGAGCATCTTTATATTTAAAAGGTGCTGTCATTGTGAGCATATCTTTTAAGGTGATATTTTCTATAGTTTTGTTTGATTTATCTTTTTTATAATCTGGAAAGAAAGCGAGAATTTTTTGATTTATATCTTTTATATAGCCCTTATCCAAAGCTATTCCTATTAAAAGTGAGATTATGCTCTTTGTGACTGAATAGATGTGGATTTTACTTTCTTTATTGCAGTTATTTTCGTAGTTTTCATAAACTAATTTGTCGTCTTTTAAAACGACAACCCCACATATATTGGGGTGATTTTTCTTTATTATATCTTCAAAAGTTTTCACTTTTTCTTTATTCATATTTCTACCTCCTATTTATTATAGGATTAATAGTAGTTTAACAAATGCATTTGATTTTGTGATTATCACATTTCACTATTTCCTTACAAAGAGTAATTTGATTTAAAATTTTTTACAAGAATTATTTTAAAATAACTTCTTTTCGATAGTTATAAGTGTATTTTTATACTAGATGTAGTATTTATTAGATATTATTTTATACATTATAAAAATATATGGAGGGTAATAAGTTGTGAAATAAAGCTGGACTAGGCAAAATAAATTATTAAATAAAAATAGATTTAATGAAATAATCAATCAAAAATATTTAAAATTTCGTATATATAAAAAGAGATTTTTATGTGAAAAATTAAAAAATAAAAAATAACATTTCTAACAAAAAATAAAACAAAGAAAACGATTTCAGATTTAAAATGTATAATTTTCAAAAATAAAGGTATGAAATTAGTAGATTTATGTCTACTATTTTTTTTTGCAAAAAATAACTCGATAAATCGTTAAAAATGTAGGAATTTGACTAACGAAAATTAAAGGAATGAACAATAAAAAACACGAAGTTTGTATATAAAAAAATTTATATTGTAACAGGAGGGATTAATATGAGAAGTTTCAATAATATATTAAGAGATGTTCATTTAGGTAAAGATGTAGATCCAAAGGAATTAAAGATGGCGCTATTACTGGCAGAAAATCAATTAGTTCTTTCTAACAAAGACATTATCAAATGCTTAGATACACACGCTGATAGAATTGCATTAGAAGGAGAAATAGGTAAGAACAGAAATAAACGCACTTTGCATCAACAAATTTCTATAGAAAAAGCTTTGGAAATCAATAATTTGTAGAATTATGCAGATAACTATGAATTTTAATGTTATAGATTTCGGAAACGGGCCTATTTATATTGTTTAAAGTTTGTTTAATTTCGATTTATTTAGATTAATATTTACAATTTACTTAATCTAGATTTATTTATACTGGGATTTAAAGTTTATTTATGCTGTGTTAGATAAAATTATAAAGTTATCTAACACAGCATTTTTTATAGATATTTTTATAATATATAGTAGTTTATATTTATTTATAAATTGTAGATAAATATATTTAAAAAATCTACATTTTTAAATGTATTTTAGTATAAAGAGTTAAACCTAAATCATAGGTTTATACAATTTTAATTCCAAATAGTAATTTGCAAATGTTATACCTGTATATGGCAATACCCAAAGTAGTCCAAGTCCAAGAGGTAGTATACCTAAGATAAACCATCCTATAAATGATAAACCTAAGACGATTATGTTCCAGAAGTTACCTTGTACTAAATTTATACTTTGTTTTGCAGCATCTATAATCGGTGCATCTGTATCTAATATTACTAATAATGAGAATGATAAGTACACTTCTATTACTGTTATACATATTCCTAAAACAAAACTCAATAATACTCCAGAATATATTGCTACATATTGTATAAGTGTAGTAGCTAAAGATAAAAGCAATGTATATACTATGCATTTTAAAACTTTCATCCAAGATGTCTTCATCCAAGAGAATTTAACTTGGTCGAAGTCGTCGTTTTTGGCTATATTCAAAAACAATGTAGTTGTAAAAACGCTAGCTATTGTTGTAATTACAACTTGGAATATTGAAGATAATGTGGAGTCATTTAACATTCCTATAATGAGTGCTTCCAATACATAAACTACTAAAACTGTAATTACAGGGACAATCCAAAAAGCGTTTAATTTTCTTTTGGCATCTTTTTTTATTTCTGCTCTAGTTTTCATAAGTCCAGCCTCCTATTTTATAATGAAAAATTTACTATTTTCCTTAATCGTAGCATATATTATAGAGTATAGTGTAAAATATTTAATTTTGTAACCAAACTGCAACCTATGAATATAATGAATTATGTTTGATTTTAGTGGAGGTATATCGATGTTCAAGAAAATTATTTCTATCGTAAGTGCAGCGGCTCTAGGGGTTTGCTGCTTAACAGGATGCAGTAATGATACTGCTGGTGATAAAGGCGATAAAGAATCAAAAGAGTTACAAAAAATAACTGTAGCAGAAGTTACTCACTCTGTATTTTATGCACCACAATATGTAGCTATGAGTAAGGGCTTCTTTGAAGAAGAAGGTCTAGAAATTGATTTAGTAAATACTCAAGGTGCTGATAAAACTATGTCAGCTTTAATCTCTGGAGATGCTGATATAGGACTTATGGGACCGGAAGCATCAATTTATATTTACAATCAAGGTGAAGACGATTATGCAGTTAACTTTGCACAACTTACTCAATGTGATGGTAGTTTCTTAGTTTCTAGAGAAAAAATAGATAATTTCTCTTATGACGATTTAAAAGGTAAAGAAGTTCTTGGAGGTAGAGCAGGAGGCGTGCCTTTAATGACTTTGGAATACGTTTTAAAACAAAATGGTGTTGAAATTGGAGAAGATACTGCTAGTGGTCAATGTAACGTAAGAACAGACGTTCAATTTGCAGCTATGGCTGGAGCATTTGCAGCTGGTGAAGCAGATTTCACAACAGCTTTTGAACCAACAGCTACTCAACTTGAAAAAGACGGTTCTGGATATATAGTTGCATCAATAGGTAAAGATTCAGGTAAAATACCTTACACTGCTTATTCTTCAACAAAATCTTATATGAAAGATAATAAAGAAGTATTAGAAAAATTCACAAGAGCAATATATAAAGCTCAACAATGGTGTAAAGATGCTAGCGATAAAGAAATCGCAGAAGCAATCCAACCTTACTTTGAAGACAATGATATAGACGAATTAGTTACAGTTGCTAAACAATATAGAAAAATAGGCGCTTGGTGTGAAAATCCATACTTTGAAAAAGAAAGTTTAGATAACTTGATGAAAGTTATGGAAACTGCTGGCGAACTTGAAAAAGAAGCTCCATATGATAAGATAGTTGATACTAGTATAGCTCAAAAAATAATAGATGAAAAATAATTATAGGAAATAAATAGTTTGGTTATATAAATAGAACATTTGAAGTAGTTTTTTCATAAAAGAAAATAAGGGGTAGTTAACAAGAGGTCTTCGGGGATAGCTCATAAAAAAGGAGTTGATCTTATGGAAGTTAAGAAAGACACAATTATACGTACAACAGTTTTGGTAATTGCCCTTTTAAACCAAATTTTGACTAGCACAGGTCACGATATTTTGCCGATTTCTGATGAAGAAGTCAGCCAAGTGATATCACTGGCATTTACAATAGGTGCGTCAATTTGGGCTTGGTGGAAAAACAACTCATTTACAAAAGCTGCTATAGAAGCGGATAAAGTTTTAAATGAAAAAAAGTCCAATAATAATTAGGTTTAGATGCTTGGAGTTTTTATAGATTCCAAGCATTTTTATGTGATTAAATATAACAAAATAAAATGGTAAAAAAATCTAATAACTTGCTTGACAAATAAATAACAGTTAGATTAAAATGATAAATATGTAATATTAAAGATGCAAAAATACAAGCAAAATATATAAAATACAAGCAATAAATAATATTAAATAAGGGGGAATTAATATGAACAATGAAGTAAATACTTTATTTAGGTCTTATAATGATTTAGACTTAGTAAAAGCAGAGAACATAGTATTAGAATCTGAAACAAAGTTAGACGATAAAGAGAGAAAAATCTTAATGCATGTTTTTTCAGCATTTAAGAAAAATAAATTCCAAGATAGAAATATAGTATGCTCTATTAAAGACATATGTGAAGACGATTTAATACAACTTCAAGACAAAAGAGTTATATTAATAAATATAGATAGAAAAGAATACGTACTTACACAATGGTACAAAATGAGAAGACAAAAGGAGACTAATGCCGTAGTTGTTGAGCTAGACGATATGGTATGTGAGTATTTTAGGCTATTTCCATCAAATTATTTAAATTAGCACGTAGGAAAAGGGTTTCAGGAACTTATTTTACTAAAATATAAATAAATTACCTAATAGTTGTAAAAATGTATTATAATACCTATATACATATATATAGGAGGAATACATTTGAAAAATTTTACAAAAAAATTATTTACATTAGGTATAATATTTACACTAATAATTGGGATGGTTGGATGTTCTAAACCACAGAAAAAAAAAGAGGTTGTTCTTACTAATACACAAGAACAAGAAAAAACTATTTACGATTTAAATGGTATACAAAGCTATGAAGAGATCGATTCAAATGCGATTGTAGAAATTAAAAAATCTATGGCGCAAGATGAAAATGTATTTGTAAAACAGATGTTTAATACATTAGCAGACGTTATAGGATTATTGCCAGAGGGCGTAAAAACACTACAACTGAGCGTATTTGCATCTAATATAAGTACAGATGACGACTTTTTAATATTTTCATGCACAATACCAGAAGATGGCCTAAACAATATAAGAAAAGAGAAACTAACTTCTATAGAAGGATTATCTAAAAACTGTGAACAACTATACATAGACGAGATAGTGTCTGAGGAGGCTGTAAAAAACGTAATATGGCCAGGAGCAGAGGGATCTATAGTATATGAGGCTCCAGAAGAAAAAACTTACGAATCTGAAGAAAGTACAACAATACAAAGTCAGACAAGCTCTACTCAAGATTTTGACAAAGGTTACTGTGATATGTGTGGCGATTATGGAAAAATGTATCAATTAGTAGGATATGACCTTTGTTTAGATTGTTATAATGAGTATAATGTAAGATGTGCAGACTGTGGTACATCGCTTGCGTTTACTGATTTTGCGATTAAGGCACCTAATGGGACTTGGTACTGCGTATTTTGTGGAGAAGATAGAGGTTATTCATACGATATGTAATATAAAAGGACAGTTTAAGGACTGTCCTTTAAATTATGGACTTTAGTCTGTTGAGTATGCTCGCATACTCAATAATAAACCACCCGCTATGCGGGTGCGGAAACGATAGTTATACTAAAAAAATCACCTTTCTGGTGTATAATGTAGTTGTTCAGGCTACAAATATAATAAAGAAAGGTGATTTTATGGCAACTAAAACGAATAGCTTATCTCATACGAGATGGCTATGCAAATACCATATTGTCTTCACACCTAAGTATAGACGAAAAATCATATATAATCAATATCGAGAAAGTATAGGACAAATAATTACACAATTATGTAACTACAAAGGTGTGGAAATAATAGAAGGGCACTTGATGCCCGATCATGTACATATGTTGGTAAGCATACCACCCAAAATAAGTGTATCTAGTTTCATGAGGTATTTGAAAGGCAAAAGTGCACTAATGATATTCGATAGACATGCGAATTTAAAATATAAATTTGGGAATAGACATTTTTGGGCCGAAGGTTTTTACGTTAGTACCGTAGGCCTAAATGAAGCAACAATAAAAAAATATATACAGGATCAAGAAAAAGAAGATATATTAAAAGACAAACTAAGTGTTAAAGAATACTTCGACCCTTTCAAAGGGTAGCTAGTATCAGTTAATCCCTTTAGGGATTGCACAGTAACAAAGGGCTGTAGCTTGAATGAAGTGAAAGCTAGCGCCATTTAGGCGCCGCCAGCAAAAGAGGCTTATAGCCTCAGAACAAACCACCCGTTTTACGGGTGGTTATGATTTTCAGCCATTGCAATTACTAGCTTCCAGACCACTATTTTTGGTATAACTTTTTTCTTATATATAATAAAAATTATACATAATTAAAACTACCTCAAACCGTTGGTATGACTGGTGCGTGGCGGTTGGGTAAAAAAGTAAGCTACAATATTTTTATATCGAATAATAAAAATATTCAGAAATTTAGTTGACGAACAAATAACAATTGTATAAAATTATATTAATAAATAATATCAACAGGGGGTATTCATTATGAAAGGAAAAGTAAATACTTTATTTCTAGGGAATAATAAAGAATTATTGGCAAAAGACAAAGTAGTATTAGAATGTGAGACAGATTTGACAGAGCCTGAAAAAAATATACTACAAGACATATTTGATGAAATTAAGAAAAATGGACTTGAAAACGAAGATATAAAATTTTCACTAGACAATTATTCAAGAGACACTTTGATAAATCTTCAAAACAAAAAGGTCATGATAATAAATATAGAAAAGAAAGAATATGTCTTAACACAATGGTATACTATGATATGCAACAAAGAGACTAAAGAAGTTACAATACATGTTGACGATATAGTTTTTGAATACTTAAAATTATTTGTATTAAATCAAGAAAAATAGAATATAAAGGACAGTTTTTAAACTGTCCTTTTTTTAGTATTATTTAAAAATATTAAGCTATTGTGTATTGTTTATAAATTTCTTGCATATAATGAGATCTAAATAATTTTTTTAGTGCCTTATTTTCTATTTGTCTTATTCGTTCTCGAGTGACTTTATAAATGGTACCGATTTCTTCTAAGGTATGTATTTCTCCATCTAAAAAACCAAATCTCATAAGGATAACGTTTCTTTCCTTTTCAGTTAAACAGTCTAAAGAATTAAGTATATCTTCTTTAAATAGCTTTTTATCTATTATCTCATTTGGATCTGAAAAATCCAAAGATATATTATTTAAAGTATTTGAAGCAGTTATAAAATAAATCATAGGTGTATCTTCGTCTTCATCATTGCTTATATAACAATCTAGAGATTTAATTTTATTAAATTTAAAATCTATCATCTTGAGAGAATTGTATCGTTCTTCATCTATATCCATTTGTGTACAAATTGAATTTATATCTACATATCCATATTTTATAATACTTTCACTTTCTAATTTATGAATTTTCATTATTTTTTCATGTACATGAACAGGAATTCTAACTACATTAGCATTATTCATAATTTCACGTAAGATAGATTGTTTAATCCACCAAACAGCATATGTAGAAAATTCATAAGGTTTATTTGAATCAAATTTTTCTATTGCTTTATGAAGACCAATCATTCCTGCTTGTTCAAGGTCAGATGTATCTAATGAAGAGCTAGATAGCAGTAATTTTTTATATATATTAACATATTTTACAACTAGACTTTTATTATTTATTAATAATTCTTCTAAAATTTTAGGATTGTTAGTTTTAGAGTATATTTGGATATTATTTTTATTATTATTGAAACTTTTGCGATTATATTTTGAAGTTATATTTATATTAGATGAACTATCATCTATAGTATCAAAGTCTAATTCTAAAATAGACTCTAGGTCTAAGTCCAAAAAATCCATTTGACTACTATCAGTGCTATTTTTATCTATATTTTTATATCCATTTTTCTTTAAAAATGAATATACAGCATCATCGGTAAAATATTTATCATCTATATCGAATAATTTTATTAAATAGTTTTTAGCATCTTTGAAGTTTATAACTTCCCCAGTAGGAAATTTATTATAAAAAATTTTAAGTTTTTTTTCCATTTCTTTAATAGATATATTTTTCATTGTATTTTCCCCCATAAAATAACAAACTTTATAGTATAATTATAGTATAGTTTTTGTAAAAGGGGGATAATTGATGAAAGATTATATTTCAAATAGATTAATGAAATATATAGAGAATAATATAAAAATAAAAAATAAAAGTGTTCTCGTTGTGGTAAAGGGGATAAAAGTAGATATTTTAAAAAAAATAAAACTAGAAAAACTACTTAGTACAGAATTAGAAATAAGTATACAAGAATTAAAAAAATTAAAAGGACAATTATTAATAGAAACTATATCTAGATTTCAACAATCTACTTTAGATATATTTTGGTGTACTTATGAAGAGTATCTAGTATTGGATAATGAAATTTTATCTATGTACTATGATATAAGAATATTAAAGAATAATTTATATGAAAAGCAATTCCCATGCATATATAAAATTGATAATATAGAGATTATAGAGCAATTTTTAGATATAGATCAAAATATAGATGATGAAATACAAAATAATGAGAATATCGATATATTTACAGAATTTTATGGGGGAATGAAAAAGATAAATAATAATTTATATATATCTTATGCTACAGAAAGTAAGGTAGAAGAAGAGAATATATTTTATCCTAATAAAAATTCAATAGAAATATGTGAAAGTGATATATATGATACAAAATTAATAGAACTTAATGAAGAAGAAGATAAATTTTTAGAATTAATTGATTTATTAATTAATAACAAATATGAAGAAGATGAAATAAAATTTGCATATATAAATATGGATGAATATAACGATTCCATTATAGATTTTAATAATTATAAATCAAGGATAATGATTCTACAAACTATATTTGAAGATAATAAAGTATTTAAAATATATACTAAAACTACAAAACAAGTAGATGAATATGATGAAAGAGAATATTTAGACATATTAAAGAAATACTGGAATTATACTTCTTTTAGAAGTTTAAAAATGTATAGAAATGTTAATTCACCAACCAATTATAAGGAGACAGTAAGAATATCTCAAAGTCAAATTATAAATGATATAATAAAACAATCGGAAAAAGCTTTAAAGAATGATAATACATATAGAGATATTTTTGTAACATCTCCGACAGGCGCTGGAAAATCTATAATGTTCCAAATTCCAGCGATATATTTAGCTGAAAAATATGAAGCGATGACGATAATCATATCACCTCTTATAGGACTTATGAAGGATCAAGTTGAAGGCTTGCACAATAAAAATATATCAATGGGTGCAACTATAAATTCAGAAATAACCCCAGCCCAAAGATTAGAAATTATAAGAAAAATAAAAGACAAAGAAATATCAATACTGTATATATCTCCAGAAACTCTATTAAGTAGGTCAGACATAGAGAACTTAATAGGAGATAGAGAAATAGGATTATTTGTAATAGATGAAGCACATATAGTTACTACATGGGGAAAATCATTTAGGGCTGACTACTGGTATTTAGGAACTTATTTACAGAAACTAAGAAAGAATAAGCAATTTCCAATAGCAACATTTACTGCTACAGCAATATATGGCGGACCTGAAGATATGTATTTAGAAACTAAAGGAAGTTTAAACTTAATAAATCCAATAACATATTTTGGATATGTTAAGAGAGATAATATAAATATAAATATTAGGAAGTTGGAAAAAGAACAAAAATATAGTGAATATTTAAATGACAAGTTGAAAATAACAGCAGCTAGACTTGTATCATTTTGTAGTAGAAATGAAAAGACATTGGTATATTTCCCTACAGTAGGATTGATATATAAGTTTATGGAATATATAGATACAATAAAAGATAAAAGATTTAATGATTTAAAAGAAAATATAGTTTTGTATCATGGAAAATTAGATAAGGAAAAAAAGAATGAATATTATTTAAAATATAAAAATGATGAAGTAAATATTATGTTGGCAACAAAAGCATTTGGTATGGGAATTGATATTCCAAATATTAAAAATGTATATCATTTTGCACCAACTGGAAATGTGTGTGATTATATACAAGAAATAGGACGTGCAGCAAGAGAATTAGATGAAGGTGATGCATATTTTGATTATTTAAATAGAGATTTTGTTCATGTAAATAGATTGCATGGTATATCCACATTAAAGAAACAACAACTAGTAAGAATAATAGAGAAAATACTAAATCTATCTGTGGAAAAAAATAGTAGAAGACTTATGGTAAGTGTTGATGAATTCAGTTATATATTTAATAACGGAAGAAGTGATGATGTTGATATTGACAATAAGGTAAGGACAGCTCTTCTTATTTTACAAAAAGATTTTTGGCAAACATATACTTACTCTCCAATTGAGAGTAGACCAAGGGGGATGTTTACAAATGATTATTTTGTAATACCATATCAAAGTATAGAAAAAATAAGTCCTATGGTTAAAAAATATATAAATAAAAATAATCGTATATCAAATAATAATTATAAAAACGTAGGAGACGTATATAAATGTGATATGAAGGGTATTTGGGAATCTAACTTTAAAAATATGTCATTTGCAAAGTTTAAATATAAATTTTATACAGAGGCAAGTGATATAGGTATACAAAATATGGACTCAATTATACCTGTTACTTTAATTGAAGTAGGAGTAAAAGAAGGTGGAGTAGATAATATAAAGTATAAATTAAATAAAAATATAAGATTTTTTGAAATTATTTTTGGAGAATATGCTAAAAATAATGAATTCTTTAGCGTAGAAGAGATATCACAAAAATTTAAAAAATTAACTCATAGTAAAAATAAATACTACTGTGATAATATAGCTGATGTGGTTTTAACATCAATGGAACACTATCAAAGCATGAGTAAGAATAAATATAATTCATATCAAGGATTTATAAAACAAAATCCATTACATAATTATAAATATTCAATTTATAACTCAAATTATAATGAGTTTTTTAATTGGATTGTTACTACGTTTGATTATATTTTTAAACAAGATAACTATGATAAATTAGCTGGAAAATATAAGTTTTATATAAATAAAAACAAAAATACTACGAATATGCAAGAAATTTTTGTAGTATTAGGTATATTAGAAACAATGGGATTAGTTATGTATGAAAGTAGTGGAGGAGATACGCCTCAAATATATATACATGTCAACTCAAGATATCAATTACAAAAGGTATTAGATGCACCGCAAAATTATAAAAATTCAGTTTTAGAAAATGTGCATTATAGACATGATATATCATCAAAGATGTTAATGTATTTATTTAAAAATGAAGTGGATACAGAGAGATTTTGGGATGATATAGAAGAATATTTCTTAGGAAGGTTACCTAAGTTTATAAAATAAATAAAAAGACTCAATATTTTTGATATATTGGGTCTTTTTTATTTAACTATATTTCAAATAAACTATATTTCAGATTACAACTTTAAATGTTTATGCTAATATTTAAATAAAAATAAAAATAAAAATATAATGATAGATATAAGGTCAAAGTTGAGATTTTAAAGGGGGATACATTATGGAGGCGTTTAGTCGTTTATATTTAAATGATTATGAATTGTTAAAAGACAAAAATGATGTTTACGGGGTATTGATTTCTGTCTTTTCGGAAAGCGACAAGATTATAACCCAGGAAATAGAGTATGAAGAAGAGAGCACAAAAGTTAGATATATATTGAGTTGTAAAAATTACTCAGACAAATTAGATATTATGGGATTTACTTTAAAAAAAGCTTATGATGAGTTTTTTAAAGTGAGAAATATATATGAGTCAAAGAGTGAATTTATAAAAATCCTAAATAAAAGTATAGAGTTTATTATAGATAATAATATTTATGACGAGTATTTTTTAGACAGAGAAAATTTAGAAATCTTGGAAAATGACAAAGATTTAGAAGATATGGTTTTATTTATTTTGAGAAATAAGGATATTTTATGGGGCGGGAGTTTTATAGATATCAGGTTTATTTTGAGGATTGTGTTGTCGCTTTATAGTGATTCTAAGATTATATATGATGTTAGCGAGATTATAGCAAATGGCTATTTTGATGAGGATTTTGAGTTTAGCAAAAGCGCCAAAGAAACTGCAAAATCTGAATATATAATAAATGAAAAGATTATCGTCCTTACAGAGGGAAAGTCAGATGCATGTGTTTTGGAGACTGCGCTAAATATCTTATACCCCCACTTATCAGAATACTACTCATTTTTAGATTTTAAGGCCACAAGACTTAGGGGGAGTGCTGATGCGCTTGTATCTACTATAAAAGCGTTTATCTCATCTGGAATAGCAAACAGAACTATTGCAATATTCGACAACGACACAGCGGGGCAAGAGGCCATGAAACTTTTAAGCGGGATAGAAATACCAAACAATATAAAAGTGCTTAAATATCCAGACTTGGAAATTGCGAAAAAATACCCCACAAAAGGCCCAACAGGAGATGTCGTAATGGATATAAACGGGATGGCGTGCAGTATAGAGTTATATCTCGGAAAAGACATCTTAACAGAAGACGAAGATAACTTAATTCCGATACAGTGGATTGGGTATTTTGAAAGTGCGGGCAAATACCAAGGCAGGATTTTAGATAAGGCAAACTGTCTAAAAAAATTTTTTGATAGAATGAATGATAAAGACATAAGCAGGGAAAACTTTGATTTTAGCGGGTTAGACGATATTTTAAAGATGATTTTTGAAGCATTTAATTAAAATTTACAAGCCAAAAATGTAGTACTATAATATATATAAAGGAAATTTGGAAAGAAAGTGAGTGAGAATAGGGGGACTCTATATGGGAGAAGAGAAAAACAGTATTGTCAATAAAATTCCAGAGGAGATAAAGCTGTATAATACATTATATTTAAAGTACAGAGAATATGGAAAAGAAGCGAGAAATACGTTTAATAAGATCTTAGGTGAATATAAGGGACTAGACGATTTAGTTTCAGACGGATTTGATACGAGCCTAGACATTATCAAAACTTACATAGATTACGCTGTAGATACATTAAAAGATATGGATGTAGAAAATATAACAGAAGAAAATTTCACACAAAAATACTACCAAAAATACTGCACCTTTGGAGATGTATTTAATAATTTAGAAAATCAATATAAAAAAATCGAAAAATCAAATCACGACAAAATACTCAAGGAAAAAACAGAAATTTTTAACTCAGAAGAAGTAAGAGAAAATATATTAAACTCTATTGAAAACAGTGTAGTAGATATACATGAGGCAATTTTGGACTGTGTAGAAAACGAGACAGATAAGGACTTGTATAGAGTTACATCAGATGATAAAAAAGAGGCACAGGATTTACTTTTTAAATTAAAATCAGAATCGAAGTTGTTGAGAAACGACGAAAAGCTAAATATTTTAGAGAAAATGCTCGGCTCAAATCCATATCTAGAAGAAACTTATTTTTATTTATTAGATATAAATAAAGGCGACAAAAACAACCAAATAGAACAATACGCTAACTACTTTGGGATAGACTTAGCAAAGAGAAAATCAGAAATTATAAATTCTGAGATAAATAAATATCTAAAGTGCAATTTAGATAATGTAGGATTAAAAGACAAAAAAGAAATTCTAAATTCGTATTGTGAAAATTATTTTAGCCAAAAATACAAACAAAAAGATACATACTCAAACAAAGTCTATTTAGACAATTTAAATAAAATATATAAAGATACATTTAAAACACCGAAGCTAAATGAAGATGTAAATGAACTTATAGACGAGTGTAATTTTATTTATGAAAAATATAATGATGAGAGATTTTTAAATATAAAAAACGAGATAGAAAAAAGTCTGTTAAACAGCAAAACTATCTCAAATCTTAAAAAAGAAAGCGATAATGAAATAAAAATTGAGATAAAAGAAGAAGAGGCAGAAAGAGAAAAAGAAGCTCAAAGAGAATATAAATTAGAATCAGAAAGAGAAGAGCCAAAACACGACGACCAACGCGACGAAAAGCATGACCAAAAACACGACAAACACAACCAAGAACATCACAACCAACACGACATCAAGATAAAATCAGAAAATTTACCACAAATTAAAAACAAACAACCTAAACAAAAAAATCAACTAACTTATGATGAATATGCAGTAGCAGCAGAGCCTACACAAAAAAAGAGCACTTTGTCATATGGATTTAAAATAGCGAGTTTAATTTTTATGTTGTTTTCTGGAGTTATGTTGTTTGATCTATTTATACAGATATTAGACAATAGATTTATTTATGGAAGAGATTTATTATTATCATATGTCACAGTAGGGGTTTTGTTTGGGCTTAGTTTAGTCTGTAATTATGCTGCGATTAAAAAAACTCACCCATACGGAAAGATAGTATCCAACAAAAGTATACTAATCAGGGTATTTATAGCGATTATATCTTTTATAGGCGGTACAATATCAGATAAAACATATATAGAGGCGTTTTGTTTTACAATCGGGATAATGGTATTTTTATATATTATAAGAGATTGCCTTTTTAGACGAGGGGAATAAAGATTATTATTGTCGTGACTTTTTAAGTGGTTCATTTTAATATAAATTTATATTGATTTTCATTGTACTATCGTTCTGGTCTATTTATTTTGGAAAAAACGCCTATTTTACATAAAATCATTATATAATAATAGTAAGTAAACTGACTTTTGTGAGGGGGCGTAGTATGTGGTTTAGAAGAAGAAAAATAAAAAGCAAGCAACCATCAGAAATCAGCAAACAAGATATAGAAGAAAAGAAAATTGTCGAGGCTAAATTAGCCAAGGAAATTAGAAAACATTATATAAGTATTTCAAATGCGACAACTGTTATTTGTTATAATACAAATTGGAATAATAAGAATCTAGAAAAATTTTGGAAAAAATATCGCCAAAACCCCGAGTTTTTATCTCTAAGGGGGCTTGATATTGTGATTTCAATGTATAAATTGGCGGGGGACGTAAATAGTTATTTCGATTTACATAAAAAAGTATTTAAACGCGATGTAGTAGAAAAAATTTCAAAAAGGCATTTTTACCAAGATGCAGTAGACAAGATTATGACAAATTACGATAATTCATGCAATCAGATTATTAAAAAAAATCATGGATTTGAAGGTAATTCATATTTTGAAAAGGCACAAGGATGTGGATTTATCCAGCTTTATAATAATTTTAGAAATAGAGATTGGGATTATTTTGTATTTAATCTTGTATTTAATATATATAAATACGACGTGGAAAGTTTTAATAGAAGTGGGTTGAATTTTTCACAAAGCGAACTAAAACAACTCTACAAAGAATCTGGGGATGAATTGCTGTTTTTTACGGTGCAATATGGATATTCTTTTTTGTTTATGGCGTATATCTTAATGCTTAGAAAATACGAGGTGTTTATCCAAAATGATATAGTCTTGTTGGTCTTAGAGCAGATAAAAAGTGATAATGATGACAAAATGGATATTTTTCAAGAATTTTACCTTCTATACAGCAGTTTATATAGAAGTGCATATGATGAGGAGTATTCTTATGATGAAATAGCTACATTTATTATTAAACAAGAAAATATAGAGAAAAGAGATATGTTTTTAGATTGTGATTATTATAAAGAAGATTTAAATGATTTTAAAAAGGACAAAAACTTTAAAAAAATGCTATTTAATATAGATAAAGTCGAGTTTTTCAATAAACACTCTAAAAAAGATCCTTATATAAAAGAAAACAGAGATTATTTTTATAATGAGTTGTTCGACTATCTTATGATAAAATGCATGGACTATCTAGATGATGATGAGTTTTTGAAGATTTTGTTTTGTAAAGAAGCCTATATAGATAAGTTCTTGAGATTTGGCTTATTTTAAATAACCTCCATTTTATGGTATTATAGAAAATGATATAAACAAAGTTTAGAAAAACTTAACAAGTATAAGTTTAAAAAGACTAAATAAGTATAAGTTTAGAAAATCTGAATAAGTTTATAAAAGGAAACAATACTATTATTAATGACAAGTGAAATATAAAGGTGGAGGTATTATTTATGAAAAGGATAATTATCATACTTGGAGTAGTTTTATGTTTATTTATAAATGGATGTATCGATAAGGACAAGCAAAACTCTTCAGACGACAACAGTGATGCAATCGAAAATATAGACGAAAATTATCTAGACGAAGACAATGACGACATAAACGACAAAGACGACGACGGATACGAAGATGAAGACGAAGACGACGGGGCAAGTGATGCCGAAGACCAAGAAAACAAGAAAGATAACGCAGATTTTTAAATTTAAAAAAAATTTACAAAATGTGTTTAAAAAGTGAAAACATGTCTACAATAAAAATATACTTATTTATATACAATACATAAACTTTAATCCAAAAAACCCATAATAAAATTAATTAAAGACATTTTGTTCCTTGTTTGTTGCAATGGCCGTTCGGAAGGTCATATAATAAGCCCATAATTATTATGCATAATCAAGGAGCAAGAGATTCCAATCTTGCTATTTGCCAATCGGACTTTACATACATAACTCTCGGTTCGATTGGCACTTTTTTTTACAACAATTTATTTTCACAAATTATTAAAGTAATTTATTGAAAATTACGAAAAATATACCTACAATATAATCAATAAGTAGATTTTTAAGGGGATGATAATATGGAGTTTTATAGAAGAAAGTCACTACTTAAAAAGACTCTCAAAGAAACTGGCTTATTTTCAGCATTCGACGTTTTACAAGACGACAGCAAGATGTTGAGACTAAGTTTAAAACCATCAGTTAGAATGTTTGCTGGGGACTTTTATGAAGTATCCATATCAATACCGAATTCTAGTTGTTATAATTCAATAAATTATGTTATTGCAAAATTAGAAGACAACAAAAAGAAAGATTTAGTGCTTAGATTGTTGCATAAATACAACAACGACAGCTTAGTTATAAAATACTACATTACACCACAAAATTTTATAACGGCGAAAATAGCATATATCGGATCAGGCAATAACTTTAGTGGATACGAATTTATCGAACTATTGCAAGATGGTTTGGGAATTGTATCAAATGTCAAAGATGATATAATGGACATCTTATAAGTTTTATATTATTTTTTATTTAGGGGGCGAGATTATGAATTTTGCTGAGAAAAAACCGATATTAATCCACGAGTTGCAAGAGTCGAGAACTTTAAATAGATTTGAAATAATAGAAAATAACGAAAACAGACTATGTCTTTACACACTACAAGATGTATATGGGATGAAATATCCTTGTGAAATTAGACTATTTATGATTTCTGACAACCCGTTTACAGTCGTCACTTATAGATTTATGAAGGGGAAAAACTCAGATTATCCGATTGAATTATTGGAATGTCTAAACGAATACAACGAAAAATACGAAGCATTTAAATTTTATATAAATAGCGAAAATGTAGTTGTGGGCGAACTTGTATATGCTCATGGAGAAGATACATTCGACAGCGAAGAATTAGTAGAGCAGATAAAATATGGAATCGAATGTGTGAGCTTTGTGCACCAAGATATGCTTAGAAGATTTTTATAATCAAGATAAACTACAATCAAAGTAATAAACCTCCTTATTTTATCATATATAAACATAAGGAGGTGGGCGATTGTGAAAGAAGTGGGGATTGAGCGCTTTGTCGAAACACTCGAAAATAAGGAATTATATCGAACTGATTTGAATCGTCCAGGCAGAGAATGTACAGTGATGTATCATTCGAGAGATAACCCAATACACTTGGTCCTGGATTGTAACGTTATTATGAGATTTGGTGACAAAATTTTGTTGTTATCCAAAGACGCAAACAGCACGAGCAAAATTGGGTTTAGAGCCATAAGGACATTTAAGATTGGATCAGAAGAAGAAGACGATAACGAGACGAAATACTATGATTTTGAAATAGAATTAAAAAACGGAGATTATATAGAATTTAGTTTTATTGAAGAATAAAGTTTAAATAAAAAGGCGTGAGGGATCACGCCTTTTGCTATTGTAAAATTTGGGGGGATTGTGATTCTATTTAACGAGTTTGTGATAAGGAATTTAAGTGTTTATAAAAAACTTCCTTGTTCTAGTTTTGGGGAGTAGCCGTAGTCTTTTTGCAGTTCTGATTTTCCTTGGGTGAAAAATCTCTTTCTATCGCTGTCAAAGTGTAGTTTTAGTTTTTTCTTTATTATGCCTGTGATTCTGTTTTTTAGAAGGAGGATGTAGGTTTCGGGCTCGCTGTTTTCGCGAGTTGCTTTAAATACGTAGTCCGCCAAGTTTGGGATTTCGCTTGCTCCTGATATTTCAAAAACGTGTGGCTCACGATTTAAAAGTGAGCTTTTGTTGGAGTGGGCGACTAGGATTATGACGAGGTCGTATTTTTTTGCTAAGTTTTTTAGTGATTTTACGGCGATAATTTGTTTTTCGTATTTGTCAGAACCGCTACATTCTAGCGTCATCAAGTTGTCTAATATAAACAGTTTTACATTTTTCTTAATTGCAGCGTACTCAATGGCATTTACTAAATTTATCTCGTCGGCTGTGGCGTCTTTTGAATAGTAAAACAGCCTGTCTTTTGCCCAATTTAGAATTTCCTCGCGACCTTCTGGCGTAACTTTTGTATATCTTCCAAAAGAATTAATACAAGATGAAAGGTGGTTTGGATTTGCGACAGTTTTACAAAACCAATCCAACGACATCTGGTAAGAAAGTTCACCAGAATATAAAAATCCATTAAAGCCCAAACTCATAGCATTAGACAAAATCTGATTTAAAAATGTACTTTTTCCAGAGCCGGGATTACCTGTCAAAACAGTCAGTGTGCCGAAGTGTAGCCCGCCGCCGGTCGCCGAATCAATCGCAGAAAAGCCAGTTTGGATACTTCCTACATCATCAACTTGAGGGGCAATAGTTGACACATCTATAATCAAATCCTCTACATTTCCACTGTCAAAAAGTGTCGCTTTTAAGTCGTCAGAAAACTGTAGAAGGTCTTTGCTATCTAGCTTTTTGATGTCTTTTGTAGTGTTTGAAAGCAGGTCCTTTATGCTGCGTTTTGTCGCCAAATCCTTGACAATTTTCATGTGAAACGATACATTGTCAGAAACTGAAATGAGAGCAGTCAGCCCAGCAAGATAAGAAATTCCACCTGCCTTTTCGAGTATGTCGTTTTTTTCAAGCTCAGCCCTCAAAGTCACCGGATCGATTCCGATATTAGTGTCGTATAGCTTTTTCATATATGTGTAGATGATTGAATGTTGAGTGTAGAAAAAGTCGTCCGCGCACAAGTTGACCCTGTTGCCCTCGATAATTACATCATTTTCTAAAAATACACAGCTCAAAATATTTCTTTCCGCATCTAAGTCATATAAATTCATAAAAATCACCTCGATTTTAAATTTACTACATATCTTCAAACTCGCTTAAGTCCGAGCTTGAATACTGATTTAACTGTTTTGAAGATAAACTTTGTTTTGAATATAGACTGCATTGTGAAAGCAGGTTTTTCTTTGAAGTTTCAAAGTTTTTTCTAGCTAGAACCTTTTCATAACAATCCCTGAAATACCAAGGGTTTAAAATATGAGTACCCCAAAATCCATTTTCTAGATAAATCCACTTGATAAGCTCCGTAACCTCTTGGAAGTTTCGGTTGTCTTTGTTTAAAATAATATCAAACGCCTTTGACCAATCGTTAAAATTAGGCTCTTTGAACGTTGGGTTGTTTTTCTTTATCAGAGTCCACATAAGCTCAGAAAGTAAAAATTCCGCACTCACGTCATCTTTGTACTGTGATGTGATAGATTTATTTGATAGATTAATTATTTGGTTAGACTCTAAAGACGAAGGTGGTTGCTCAGAAGATGTAGGTGATTGTTCTAAAGACGAAGGTGGTTGCTCAAAAGATGTAGGTGTTTGTTTTAAAGACGAAGGTGGTTGCTCAAAAGATGTAGGTGTTTGTTTTAAAGACAAAGGTGATTGCTCAGAAGATGTAGGTGTTTGTTTTAAAGACGAAGGTGACGACTCAGAAGATGTAGGCAATTGTTCTAAAGACGAAGATGATAATTCAGAAGATGTAGAACTATTATTTAAAGATAAGTTTTCTTCATCTAAATTATTTAAATTATTGACTTTATCAAAAGGCTCAGCACTTTTTTCATATGCGTCAATATCTGACATTATAGAAGATATTTCGTCTTTTGTTAAACTAGATTTTTTCTTAGTTTTCTTAGATGATTTAGAGTGTGAAAGACTTTGTGTAGATATAAGTTTTATAAAATTTTCTCCAAGTGTATAGTAAGTATAACTGCCATTTTCTTTTAATAAGACTCTTTTCAAAACGCCACATTCGCATATTTTTCTAAGTCTTCTATAAAAAGCATTTGTCTGCATACTTAAAATTGGAAGTTCGTCAGTTAGTTTTTTGTGGCGAATCCAGTAGTATTTTTCGCCATTTATAAACTCTGTGCGCATATTTCCAGAGTCTTTAAAATCTACAAACCATCTAAGTATTATCAAATCCAAAGCATCAAGACCAAGATCTTTTGCAACTTTTTGAGAAAATCCTTCTATTGTGTACTTCATAATAAAACCTCCTAAAAAAATTTTAAAAAAATATGTATAACATAAAATAATAATGTCCATAATGTAGCTAGATAAATAACCAACTCTTTTGAAACTTCAAAAGAGACAGTACTCATGAGAGCAGGTACTCATTGTTTTTCATCAATTATTCATTTGTATCACTTAAAATATTAATGATATAATTTAAAAAGTCATTAATAAAGCTGGACTTTCTGGTTTGCTCTCAAGTTAAATCACAACATACATACACATCCTGCTGGAAGGTCCAGTTTATTACTTTTATAATATAATAGTAAATAAAAATAATATAAAAAATCCAACAAACTACTTGAAAAAAATATTTTTTTTAAAGTTTGACAAAAACAGTAAAAAATTTTTATTTTTTTTAAGAATTTTAAAAAATTTAGGAGGATTTTTTATTTTTTTGTATAATTTTAATAATAAGATTTAAAATTAGAAATCTAATTAAACAAATTTCGTATTAATAATGTTGTTAATTCATATCAAAATATTTTTAACAATATAATAATAGATTTTTATTTTAAACTAATATTATAGAAAGGAGGAATATAAATGGATTTTAAAGATAAAAACAACGAGGAAAATTTATTTAAAACAAAGCAAGATACTGACGAAAATTATAAAGGCAATAATGAAGAAATTGATGATTTTGATTATAAAAAAATAATACCTCAAAACCTACATACACTTTATGAATTGGTCGGAAGATCAATATATGAAGAAATCTTAAATGAATATGGAGGCGGACAAATATATATTCAGAAAAAAGAATGTTATAACAGGTTAATACAAGCTAAGCAGATTTACTTTGAATATATATATGAGGGAGCGACTTATAATGATTTGAGAAAAAAATATGAATTATGTGAAACGAGTATAAGAAATATAATAAAAAAATTTATGAAAGAGAACAATAATAAAAAATAAAGGCTAAAAAGTTGAAACTTTAAATTAAATTTGATATTATTTATTGTACAAAATTATTTATATAATTTATATA
>OLNJ01000610.1_pt1 | contig 27653 bp, 26 predicted proteins | sample 1672191 | NCBI WGS metagenome assembly OLNJ01 (sample SAMEA3136657, study PRJEB25190) | human gut metagenome | biome: human gut; feature: human-associated habitat; material: faeces | place: Austria | collected 2013 | reverse complement strand
CAGATCCCATTTATTGACAGCAATAATAATGCCACGTCCCCTGTCATGTGCGATTCCGGCAATCTTGGCATCCTGTTCGGTCACACCTTCCACGGCGTCGATTACAAGGATCACAACATCGGCACGCTCAACTGCAGATACAGTACGCAAAATACTATATCGTTCAATCTCTTCTTTAATCTTATCAATACTTCTCACCTGTCCAAGCATATCCAATTCCATACACAGTTTTAATATATCTAGGCTTTGATGGATTATCTTCAATTTTATTTCTAAGTCTATTAATATTTACTGTTAGAGCATGCTCTTCAACATATTCTTCATTTTCCCATAACTCTTCTAGTAAAACTTGTCTCGTTAAAATTTCACCCTTAGATAAAATTAGTTTTTTTAACAATTTATATTCTGTAGGAGCCAAAACTATACTTTCTCCATTTTTCTGTACTGTGATTTTGTCTAAATCTATTTTAAACTCCCCCTCTTTAATAATATTTGAAGATATGCTATTTTTACCACATCTTCTAAGTACTGTTAGAACTCTTTCTCTTAAAACATTAATACTAAACGGCTTAGTAATATAGTCATCTGCCCCTATCCTTAACCCTGTTATTATGTCAAGTTCTGTATCACATGCAGTTAAAAATACAATTGGAGTTGTATACTTTTGTCTTATATTCTTACAAAAATCAAATCCACTACCATCTGGTAAATTACAATCTAATATTATAATATCTATGTTTTCTTTATCTAATTTTTCTCTAGCTTCCTCTAAAGTAAAAGCTGAAGTAATGTTAAACCCATCCATCTGAAAATTAAATGCTATTCCTTGATTCAACATAACATCATCTTCTATTATTAATAAATTGCTCATAAAATAATACCTTTCTAATACATAAACTAATCAACCTAATTATACCATCTTAAAATTACTTAATATAATTATTTATAATAAAAATAACTTCATAAAATTAAAGGAATATTTAGTTAAACTAAATACTCCTTTATTATATTACTATTTAATATTGTATATTAAATCCTTCAACTCAGTAATTTCCTTTGCTAAAAAAGTAGCTTCCTTTAATTCTTCATAACTACCAAATCCATATAAACAACCTATAGATTGTAAATTATGTACTTTGGCAATTTCAATATCTACAAATCTATCTCCAATAACTATAAAATCACCATGGTACTTCTCTTTTATAAAATTAAATATTTCATATTTAGGCTTAAATTCAAATTGTTCTGTACAATAAAAATCATTAAAATATTTATCTAATTTAAACAATTTATTATGCTCATTCATATATTTAATTTTACAATTACTTAAGAAAATCAAATTGTATCCTCTTTCTTGTAACTCTTTAAGTAATTCTATAGTACCATCATATAATTCTGCATTACCTTGGCTTAAATATTCAATCATTGAATTTCCTATAATAGAACTACATTTTTTCTTTACTTCTTCTTGTAAATTAGGCATAAAGTTATTCCACATATCTTTTGCACTATATCCTAACCATTTACTTATTTCTTTATCCTCCCAAACCTTCTCTTCTGCATACCCTTCTTTAATTAAATATTCATATGCTTTTCTAAAAGCTGGTCCATAAATTTTTATACTATTATGCAGTGTTCCATCATAATCAAATATAATATTAATTTTCTTATTCATAGTCTTAGAAATTCTTTAAAAGATTTGCCATTTCAATTGCTGTTACTGCTGCATCATACCCTTTGTTACCAGCTTTAGTTCCAGCTCTTTCAATAGCTTGTTCAATAGAATCTGTTGTTAATACTCCAAATATTACTGGCTTTTCAGTTTGTAATGAAACTGAAGCTATTCCCTTTGATGCTTCAGAACACACATAGTCAAAGTGAGGTGTAGATCCCTTAATTACTGCTCCTAAACATATTACTGCATCATACTTTTCATTTTGAGCCATCTTTTTAGCTACTAGTGGAATTTCAAATGCTCCTGGTACCCAAGCTACTTCAATATCATTTTCTTCAACTCCATGTCTCTTTAATCCATCTAAAGCTCCACCTAATAATTTTGAAACTATAAATTCATTAAATCTTCCTACTACTATTCCTACCTTAAGCCCTTTTGATACTAAATTCCCTTCTATTGTTCTCATTTTTATTTCCTCCTAATATTTCATATCTTTTATTTATTTAAATTTTAATAATTTAACATGTGATTTAATTTTTCTTTTTTAGTTTTTAAGTAAAATTCATTTTTCTCATTATGATTCATTTGTATAGGTACTCTATCTACTATCTCAATTCCAAATTCACCTAACCCATCTATCTTTCTTGGATTATTCGTCATAAGACTTAATTTTTTTACTCCTAAGTCCTTTAAAATAGCGGCTGCAACATCATAACTTCTCATATCTGCTGGAAATCCTAACATCACATTAGCTTGTACAGTATCATATCCTTCATCTTGAAGTGCATATGCTTTCATCTTATTTATAAGTCCAATACCTCTTCCTTCTTGTCTCATATAAAGAAGTATTCCAGAACCTTCTTCTGCAATTCTCTTCATAGCTGAATCATATTGTTCTCCACAATCACATCTTTTAGAGCCTAATGCATCACCAGTTAAACACTCTGAATGTACCCTAGCTAAAATTGGCGTCTCTTCATTTATATCACCTTTAACTAAAGCAACATGATGTTCTCCATTTAATTTATTTATAAATCCAAACATCTTAAAATCACCATATCTTGTAGGCATTTTTATCTCTACTACTCTTTCAACTAAAGTATCTTTCAGCTCTTTGCTTTTTCTGTATTTAACTAAATCTGCTATAGTAATAATCTTTAAATTATGATACTTTGCAAACTCAATAAGCTCTGGAGTTCTTGCCATAGTTCCATCTTCACTCATAATTTCACATATAACACCTGCTGCCTTTAGCCCTGCAAGCTTAGGTAAATCTATAGCAGCTTCAGTATGTCCTATTCTCTCTAGTACTCCTCCTTCTTTAGCTATTAGAGGAAATACATGCCCAGGTCTCCTAAAATTCTCTGGTTTATCATCTTCTAAAACCTTTTGTATTGTTAACGCTCTTTCAAAGGCAGAAATTCCTGTAGTTGTCTCAATATGGTCTATAGAAACTGTAAATGCTGTTTCATGATTATCTGTATTATTTGATACCATTGGTCCAATATTTAACTCTTTAGCTCTCTTCTCTTCAATTGGCATACATATAAGACCTCTACCATACTTGGCCATAAAGTTTATAGCTTCTCCTGTAACCTTTTCTGCAGCCATTAAAAGATCTCCCTCATTTTCTCTATCAGGATCATCAATTACTACTACAATCTTTCCTTCTCTTATATCTTCTATAGCCTCTTCAATACTATTAAATTTAAACATACTCTCTCTCCTCCACTATAAAAATCCATTTTCTCTTAAAAAGCTTTCGCTTATAGATGTTTTTTTACTTTCTTCTTTTTTAGCTAATCCTAATAACTTTTCAATATATTTTCCTATTACATCACACTCAAGATTTACAGTATCCCCACACCTCTTCTTTAAAAGTATTGTTTTTTCTCCAGTATGAGGAATTATAGAAACTTTAAATATCTCATTATCTACATATGCAACTGTCAAGCTTATTCCATCTATTGCTATAGAGCCTTTATAAACTATATACTTTAAAAGTTCAGGTTCAGCTTTTACACTTACCCAAGTAGCATTATCCTCTTTAACTAAAGAAATAACTTCACCAATTCCATCTATATGTCCACTTACTATATGTCCACCAAGTCTAGTTTCTAAACTTAAGGCTCTTTCTAAATTAACTTTACTTCCAATAGAAAGATTACCTAAATTGCTCTTACGTAATGTCTCAGCCATAACATCTGCTTCAAATGTATCTCTATTAATATTTGTAACAGTTAAACATACTCCATTAGTACAAATGCTATCCCCTAATTTTGATTTATCTAATACCTTATTAGCCTTAACTACAAGTACTGAAGATTTCTCCCCTCTTTTTATTCCTTTAATTTCTCCTATTTCTTCTACTATCCCTGTAAACATCTAGTTTTCACCTCTCTTAATATAACCTTGTATTAATATATCCTCTCCAACACTTTCGGTAGTGATATTTTCTAATAATATAGCTTTACTTAACTCTTCTACTCCATTACCTTCTACTGGAGTTTTTGATTTTTCACCACCAATAATTTTAGGTGAAATGTAAGCTTGTACCTTATCTATAATTCCTTCTTCTAAAGCTGAGAAGTTTAACGTACCTCCACCTTCTAAAAGAATACTATCTATATTTAATTCTCCTAATTTAATCATTAAATCTTTTAAATCTACTTTTTCATTTTTAGATTTTACTACGACTATTTCTACTCCCAATTTCTCTAAGCTATCTCTTTTTGATTTATTGGATTCTTTCGTTGTAGCTATAATAGTTCTAGACAATTTATCATTTATAACTTTTGATTCTATTGGAATTCTAAGCTTGCTATCAACTATTACTCTTACTGGATTTCTTCCACCTTCAAGTCTACAAGTAAGTTCTGGATTATCCTTTACTACTGTATTTACTCCAACCATGATAGCTGATAATTCATTTCTTAACTTGTGAACGTTTCTTCTTGATTTCTCACAAGTAATCCATTTAGACTCTCCAGTCTGTGTAGCAATCTTTCCATCTAATGTCATAGCAGTTTTTAATACTACAAAAGGGGTTTTAGTAACTATATATTTCATAAAAACTTCTGCAAGATTTTTACACTCTTCTTCAAGTATCCCAACTACTACCTCTATACCAGAATCTCTTAGTTTTCTTACTCCTCTTCCTGCTACTAACGGATTGGGATCCAAAGTTCCTATTACTACCTTAGAAATTTTATTTTCAATTATTTTATCTACACATGGTGGGGTCTTTCCATAATGAGAACAAGGTTCCAATGTCACATATATAGTTGCCCCTTCAGAACTTTCTCTTAAGCTTTTAAAGGCATTAACTTCTGCATGTGCTTTCCCATACTCTTCATGATATCCTTGTCCAATTACTCTTCCATCTTTAACAATAACTGCTCCAACTAGTGGATTGGGATTCACCTTACCATTTCCTTGCTTTGCTAAATCTATAGCTAAGTACATAAATTTTTTATCCACTTTAATCATCTCTCAATCATAAAAACTTAAACTTAATAAATCTTATAATTAAAAATTAAAAGCCCTGAGATTAAATCTCAGGGCCATATAATGGAAGTATTTATAAAAATTAATATCTTAACTTTAATAAAAATCAATATATTAATTAATATACTTAATAAAAATCTTAACTACCTATGTATGTAAAACACATATTTACTTATGAATTAACCTTAAATAGTTAACCCAAGTATTTATAAGCATAAACAAAAAGCTCTGAAATATATAATATTTCAGAGCAAAATAAATCACTTACTAAATATAGTTAAGATTATACTATACTTTTCATCTATCTTCTTTCATCCAGACTTTACTGTCGGCTTCGGAATCTCACCGAATCATGCCATGAGGCTCGCGGGCTTTACCGCCGGTAGGGAATCTCACCCTGCCCTGAAGATTTATTAAATTTTATATTTGTATTTTATTACCTTAAATTATTTTTGTCAACTTATTTTTACATAAAAAATTTAATTTAATTTTTATTTAATAAATATACTTTATTACCAAACTTATACTTTATTCCATTTTATCTTTATGTTTAAAATACCATTTTCCAAACTAGCATCTATACTATTTCCTAAACCTTCTACTAATGACTTAGTAATAGCAAGCCCTAATCCTGTATTCATATCACTTCTTGATTTATCAGCAGTGTAAAACCGATTAAATATTTTCTCTACATTTTCTGTGGTTAGCCCTTTAGCACTATTGCAAAAAGTTGTTACTATATATTTATCCTCTTCTCTTAAGGAGATTTTTACTTTTCCATCACCATGCTTTAACATATTTCCTATTAAATTAGAAAAAATTCTATTTACAGCTTTATCATCAGATACAATTGATGATATATTTTCTTCTATATCTATAATTGGTTCTATTTCTTTATTTACAAATTCATTATAATATTGTGCTATATTATCACATAAGATATTTTTTATATTTATCTTTTTTAATTCAAATTTAAATTCACTACTATGAAGCCTAGATAAATCATAAAAGCTTGAAATTAATTTTTGTAAGCTACTACATCTTCTCTCTATAATCTCTATATAAGACTTTCTCTCATCTTCCATAGTATCTTCTTCATTTATAAGCTGAATATATCCCATTATAGATGTTAATGGAGTTCTTAAATCATGAGATATATTAGCAATACTTCTTCTTAACTCTTCCTCAATATTTTTATTCTTAGCTTGTATTTTTTGTCCTTCATCATATAAGAAATTTATATCACAAACTAAATTTTCTATGTCATTATCAATAGCCTTAGTATGTATATTTACATAGCTCCCCTTACTATCTTTAATCTGATTTGAAATATACTTAAGCTCTTTTTTTATTTTAACTATGTAAAACAATAATAGTATTACAACTATTATAAGCACTATAAATCCTATCTTTATTAACATATAACCTCCTCAATACGTAATATATCCAAGCTACCTCAGAGGTTTGGGAATTCCCCCTAACCTCTGAGGTAGCTTGGATTATTTTTATTTTATATCTTGTGCTTTAAATATTCTTGTGCCAGCAAGTAAGAATATTACTATTGTAATTAATGCAACTGCTATTGCTCTAATTAAATCTCCACCTGTAGCATGAACTGATGTTGCTAATGCTGTATTATAAAATGGAGTTAATTCATAAATTTTATCAAAGGTTGGGTATACTCCATATGCAAGTGATAAAAACATTGGCGCTAATAAGAATAATCCTGCTGTTATTCCTATAGTTGCTCCGTTACTCTTAACAGCTATTGCTATTACCATAATTATTGATGCTACTGCTGAATTAGCAATAACAGCTGTAATAAATGTAGCAATCATTCCTGTTATTTGAGATAATTCAAACTCCTGTCCCCAGCCACTTACTAATGTTGCTCCTATAGTTGGTAAAATACTTAATATTGCTATTATAATTGATATTCCAACTATAAGTGCTAAAAACTTAGCTAAATAAAACTCTCTTCTTTTCTTTCCATAAGCTAATGTATTTTTTATGGTACCTTCACTATATTCCTTAGCTAAAAATGCTGCTATTAATACTCCTATTAGAATTTCAGTTAAACCTGCTCCAAATGATGAATGATAAACTTCTATAGCTGTAGGATTCATAGGGTCTTTAGCTACTAAGTTTAATCCCATATTTCCTGGGGTTACTACTTGCTCTTCGCTTTCTGCAGCTCCCATTGATTGAAGCACTTGTTGTTTATTTTCTTCAGGCATATCACCTAATTTATCCATCATCATATTTTCTATAAGTGAGCTTGTCATAACAGTCATCATCACTGCTAAGAATACAGCCACTCCACATAATACTCTAAATGTCTTATTTTTAAATAATTTAAATATTTCAGCTTTAACTAATCTAAGCATTGTTAGCACCTCCAATTTTATTCATAAAGTATTCTTCAAGATTTTCTCCCTTTAGTCCTATTCTTTCAACTAATACACCTTTTCTAGATAAAGTTGAATTTACCTTAGAAACTGAATCTAAGTGACTAAATATTTTAATCTTATTATTTTCTAATACTTCATAATTAGTTATATCCAACTCTTTTTCTAATAAAGTTGTAGTATTTGGTGCATCATCTACTTCTAACTCAATATATTGCTTACATTTTTCACTTAACTCATCTGCTGAAATTTCCTCTACAAGCTTCCCTTTATTTATTATTCCATAACAAGTTGCAAGTTCAGAAAGTTCTCCTAATATATGACTAGATATTAATATTGTAACGTCCTTTTCTTTATTAACCTTCTTAAGTAATTCTCTTATTTCAACTATCCCCATTGGATCTAATCCATTGATTGGTTCATCTAAAATTAATAACCTTGGATTTCCTAAAAGCGCATTCGCTATCCCCAACCTTTGTCTCATACCTAATGAAAAATTCTTAACTTTCTTTTTACCAGTATCAGAAAGTCCAACTAAGTTTAACACTTCATCAATACAGCTCTTTCCAGCTATATTTCTAACTAATCTAGATACTTCTAAGTTTTCTCTAGCAGTCATATTTCCGTAAAAAGCTGGAGTTTCTATTAAGCTTCCTATCATAGTTCTTGCATCATCTAATTCATTTTCAGAGCTTTTTCCAAAGAGTTCTATATCTCCACTACTCTTATGACTTAATCCAGTTATCATTCTTATTAAGGTAGTTTTACCTGCTCCATTTTGTCCAATTAAACCATAAATCTCACCTTTTTTTATTGTCATATTTACTTTATCGTTTGATAATTGTTTGCCATATTTCTTTGTTATATCATGAGTTTTTAAAACTATTTCATTCATTACTAATTACCTCCCGTTATCTTATGACTTAATTATATGAGCTAGGTTATAAGATACCTTAAAGCAAATATTAAGAAAGTATTAAGAATACCTTTAAGAAATTATAAATATTAATTGAGTCGCTTATACGTATATCTATATGGAATCTTTACTATTTAAATTGCATCAATTATTATTCAGCTAGTTTAAATCCAATTCCCCATATTGTCTTAACATATTCTGTATCCTTATCTACCTTTGATAACTTTGAACGTAAATTACTAACATGAACATTTACAGTATTATCATCACCTAAAAATTCATTACTCCAAACTGATTCAAATAGATTTGCCCTTGTAAAAACTTTATTAGGATTACTCATTAATAATTCTAAAATATCAAACTCCCTTAAAGTTAATTGAATCTCTTCATTATTGAAATGAACTTGTCTACTTTCTGTATCCATCACTATATTCTTATGAATTAATTTACTACTTTTATTTTCATTTACAGAAAATTGCCTATATCTTCTTAATTGCGCTTCAACTCTTGCCAAAACTTCGTTTATATCAAAAGGCTTAGTTATAAAATCATCTGCTCCTATACCTAAAACATTTATCTTTTCCTCTTGAGATGTCTTAGCTGATATAACTATTATAGGCATTATCTTAACTTTTCTAATTTCAGTTATTATCTCTTCTCCACCTATTCCTGGTAACATTAAATCTAATAAAACAAGATCATAATTAAACTTTTCAATACACATTATAGCTTCTGATCCAGAATAAGCGCCTCTTACCTTATACCCCTTCTTTAATAGGATATTGCAAAGTAATCCATTTATATCTACATCATCTTCTACAACTAAAACTTCAATATTACTATTCATTATTGCCTCCCTATAGTTATATATAACTAAATATGTATATACTATCTACTTTTATATTAACATTATACATATAACTGGATATTTTTTCTATAAAGTTGTAATTTATGAAAAATAAAAAAACCGTAAGTATTTTAAATATACTTACAGTCTTTTTAATAAATATTATCTTTCCTCTTCGATTAACATTTTCATAGTTTCCTTATTCATTGCACCTGGAATATATCTTGTTATATATCCCTCTTTATCTATTATAAGTGTTGATGGGAATGCATTCATTCCATATCCTTGCATTAAGGATCCCTTTTCGTCAAATACTACTGGGAAAGTCATTTCATTATCCTTTAAAAATTCAGTTATATGTTCTTCCGTACCTTCTCTTCCTAAGTTTGGAGATGCAACTCCAAGTATTATAACATCATCTTTATTTTCATTATATTCCTTGTATAATTCCTCTATATAAGGCATCTCTTCTCTACAAGGAGGACACCAAGTTGCCCAGAAATTTAAGAATACTGTTTTACCTTTATATTCACTTAAAGTATGTTGGTTTCCGTAATTATCATACAATGTGAAATCTATTGGAGCTAATCTATTATCCTCTTCTTCTGCATTTTCTTCGCTTGAAGAACTACTATTTTGTGAAGAACTGCTACTTTCTGAAGAGTTATTGTTTTCTACAGTATTTTCATTTTTAGTATTTAATTGTTTATTAACATCAACAAATCCATTTACTAGCATAATTAATCCAGCAATTAATATAAATATACCACTTATCTTTTTAATAGTATCCATATGATTCTTAATCTTATTTAATCTCTTTCCTAATTTACTATAGAATATAGCTACTATAAGGAAAGGCAATATAAATCCTAATGTATAAACTAATATTAATAAATTAGATATTACAATATTATCTGCTGTTGATGCCATTACAAGCACTGATGCTAATATTGGTCCAATACAAGGAGTCCATCCAAAACTGAATGTAAAACCTAATACAAAAGCAGATACAGGTGACATAGTCTTATATTTTACACTTAATCTCTTTTCTCTACTTAAAAATTCTGATTTTATAATTCCTAAGTAGAATAATCCCATAATTATTATTATGACTCCACCTATAATCATAATTAAATATTTATAAGTATTAAAGAATGCTCCTAGTGCGTTTATAGATGCACCTAGTATAAAAAATGTAGCTGATATTCCTAATGTAAAAAATATAGTATTTCTTATTAGTACGCTACCTTTAAACTTTGAATCATTCATATCACTTACAGTGCTATTTGCTAACATACTTAAATATATTGGCAGTATAGGTAATATACAGGGTGAAAAGATTGATAATATCCCTTCAATAAAAACAATAAAGATATTAATATTTCCCAAAATTAAATTTCCTCCTAAATTTCTTGTATTTATTTAAAATTAATATTACGTTATATTGTTAAATATATCAATTATTTACTTATCCTAAATTATTCAATCATTTTACATCTTTATGAAATATTATTATGTGATATAATCATATATTCCAATTATTATTTTATAATATTCCTTTATTTTATTTTTTCTCTTTACAATATAAATTTATTGTAACACCTTAATATACATGTCATATACTATATTATGACAAATCGATAATTACTAATTTTCTTATGATAAACTAGTATTAATCTTTTAATAATTTAGCTAAAGTATGAGTTTCTCATTTACCTATCATTAATGTAAGTAAGCTTATGTTAGCTAAATAATTATTATCTTCTTGTTTTTAGTAAGTAACCTAATAATCAACCTAATATTTTAGGGTTTGTGATTAATTCACAAACCCTATCTTTTAATCTAATTCTTAATGAATTTCCTCTAATATAATTTTATAACCTAGCATCATCTACATAATATGGTAATAGTTTATTTTCAATTCATTTAATCACTTAATATTTATATAAAAAATTTTATTTACTTTATAATCAAAATAAATAATCAGCTATAACCTTTATAAAGTCATTTTTCTTTGAGTATAAAGTATCATTAACTAAAAATGGATTATCTGTAATTATACTATCTACATTTAAATCAATCATTTTGCTCATCATGCCTTGGTCATTTACAGTCCATACAAATATTTGTTTTCCTTTATCATGAATATTCTTTATTAAACCTTTAGTTATAAAAGTTGATTCAATACCATATATATCAACATATTCAAACGTATAGATATCTCCATATGCAAGAGCCGTTAAATAACAAGTAAGGAAATTAGAATCTATCTCTTTTACCTTTTTTAATACTTCCTTATCCATAGATGCTATTACACATTGGTTTTCGGCTCTATTTTTTTTAATAACACTTATAACCTTGTCTATTATATCTGGACTTTCATGGCCATTAAGTTTTATTTCTATTAATAACTTGCATCTACCTCTTACGTATTTTATTGCTTCATCAAGTGTAGGTATCTTGGCTCCTGTATAACCTAGATTCATATAGTTCCCTGCATCATAATTTTTCACTTCTTCATAATCAACTTCCCAAACATTTTTATCTACCCCTGTAGTCCTCTTAAAGTTTGAATCATGAATAAGTATTAGTTCTCCGTCCTTAGTTTCCTGAACATCAGTCTCTATGTACTCAACTTGAGCAAGTATAGCCTCTTTAAATGCAGCTAATGTATTTTCTGGTGCTGATACATTACCACCTCTATGAGCTGTAGCTGTAGTATTATAAAATAATTCTATATTCAATAAAGTATTACTATTTATTGAAAGTGCCATTGATTCAATAGGTATGAGGATAACTATTAATACTACTGTTATAATCTTTTTCATACTTGATACCTTAATCTTATTATGTTTATTATTATAAAATCCAAAATTTTTATAGTTATAATAAATTGCTGATATAAAAGCAAGATTAAGTATAAAGCTAGAAATTGATGCGATTAACATCGAATAATCTTTAAATAATATAGCTTTAGCAATAAATATTTCCTTTAGATCAATACCTATTCCATAATACTTAATTACTATAGCCATTAATATTATCAATAAATAATAAATTCCATAACCTATAAGGCTAAAAACTATAAAAGTTCCAATTGAATATAAAAATATTTTTATATTTTTCCCTTTTGTTATTCTATTACTTTCATTTTTTGCTTCTTTAAAACTACTTCTATTTAAAGTTATTTCATGTATACTAAAAATCCATCGAATAACAATCATATATAAAATAATCATCAATCCCATATATACTATATTTAAAAATTTATTAGACTTTATAAAATCTAGTATATACTCTGGTAACTTCAACTCTCCAATAAATCCTGATGTTAATGTTAAATTTGTTAATGGAATTATTAATAAAATAAATATCATTAATAAGTAATTTTTAATGTTTAATATTCTTACTGATTTTTGTAATCCTAGTTTAATAAGTTTAAATATCTCTATCTTTTCATATCTTATAGATTTATCAAAACAAATAATTGTAGCTGTAAATTCAAAAAAGACATAAAACCCAAAAATAAGTAACAACAAGATTAATAAAAATATTGAAATAGGATTTGTTAATATCTTAAATACATTATCTGTACTTAGATAAATCATTCCTGAATTGTGCATTGCACTTTCAAATATATATTTTATAATAGGTAGTACCAAAATTAATGCAATACCTTTATGGAACAATTCAAATAATATTAAGGTTCCTAAATTATATCTGAGTAATAATATAAAATTTTCAATTATTCCTTTTCTCATAAATATTTCCTCAATATCTTATCTTTATTATTTATACTTCCCATTTTCTTACTACCTATATATGTTAACTGAAAATTAATTAATTTCAAACATTACTTTTAAAATCACTTATAAAATACTATTGCACTTTTTAATACTTGCTAACATTTATGTATAAAAAAATAGTAGGTCTATTATAAAATATTATCATAATAAATCTACTATTTGTCATTTTTTAATTAAGCATGTGATAATACTGGGAACATAATATTGTTAAATTCTAAAGGATTATCTTTATCTTTCATTACAAATAATGTAGTATCTTCTTCTTTTAATATCTTTTCATCATATAACACAGTATTAAATGGTGTAAAACCTAATACTACTTTCTTCGTATTCTTATTTACAATCTTATTAATTATGCTCTCCAAATCAATATTTTTAGTTCCAAACACCTCTAATATATATATTATCTCATCACTTTTTTCTGCAATTACTATGGCATCATAATCCTCTACATAATAAATATTTTCTTTCATAAAAGAATTACAGTAAAACATAACTAAATTCTTATTATTCAGAACTGCAAACTGTGAAAATAATACTGTATTTTCAATTATGTTTTTAAATATCTCCTTATCATTACTATCTTCCATATTTATCTTTCTAATACGGCTTTCTTCGTCTATAGTGAAGCAACCTATTGAGTATTCATACTCATAAGCTTCTATAAAATTAAACTTAGGATAAAAATTAATAGCGCTATCATTAGCAAATAGATAAATTAAATCACATTTATCCTTCCATTCTTCAATCACAGTCTCCATTAAATATCTAGCAAGTCCTTTATTTCTATATCTTTCATCTGTCATAACAGTACCAATTTGTATATAGATTTTCTTTTCTCCTTTAAAATTAAACTCCATAATGCTTACGGATACATTTGATACTACTTCACCATTATCTATTAATGAATATGTTATATAAGAATCTCCCCAATAACCTTCTTGATACCATTGTTCAAAATCAATACCAAATGTCCTATTAGCTAATTCATTAAAGCTTTTTCTTAAACGCTCATTTTCTTTGTAGTCTTTTTCATATATATATTTTTTTCCTTGTACCTCCACATAATTACTCATAGCCCAATCCCCCTATTAAAAACATCTATATATCTATTATCTTACTTTTTATTTATACTTTAAAATTTAATCTGATATTAATAAATTATAATTAATTATAATATCATCCCCACTTTTCATATTCCTTACTTTTACTTTATTATTTGCTATTTCTTCTTCTCCAATTAATATTACATTTTCAACACCAATTTTATTAGCATAATTCATCTTTTTCTTTAATGAATCATCTTCGAAATATATACTTACGCCATAACCTTTTGATTGTAGATACTGTAATACTTTTCCGCAATACTCCATCGTATCTCCTATTGGAATTATTAAATACTCTAATTTATTTTCAATTTTATATTTATCTATAAATCCAATTTCCTTTAATACAAAAAATAATCTAGTTAGCCCTATCGATATCCCTACTCCTGGCAATATATTTGCTGTATAATTTTCTGCTAAATTATCATACCTTCCCCCTGAACATATAGATCCATATCTTTCATCCCCTAATAATATTGTTTCAAATACAGTTCCTGTATAATAATCTAATCCTCTTATAATCTTTAAATTTATTTCAAAATTTTCTTTATCTACTCCTAATATTTCCAATAGTGATTTAACCTTTTTTAATTCTTCAACTCCCTCATTGTAATATTCATTTTTTATATCAAGCTTTGAAAGTTCTTCTAATTTTTCATCATTTGATCCATCAAGTTTTAATATTTTATTTAAATACTCACTTTTATCAATTCCTATAAGATTTTTAAGTTCACTAATAAATACCTCTTCACCTATCTTGTCTATTTTATCGATTAATATCATTACATCAGCTTGATTATCTATTTCTAATTCAGTTAATATTCCCTTTAATACTTTTCTATTACTTATTTGAAATCTATAATTAGATAAACCTATTTCCTTAAAGGCTTTATCTGCTAAGTTTATAACCCATGCATCATTATTTATACTTAATTTTTCTTTCCCAATAACATCAATATCACATTGATAGAATTCCCTATATCTACCTTTTTGATTTCTTTCACCTCTATAAACCTTTCCTATTTGATATCTTTTAAAAGGAAAAACCAAATCATTATAATATTGAGCTACATATCTAGCAAATGGGACAGTCAAATCAAATCTTAAAGCTAAATTGTTTTTTCCCTTTTGAAAACTATAAACTTGCTTTTCTGTCTCTCCACCTGATTTGGCAAGAAGCACGTCAGCCTTCTCAATTATTGGTGTATCTATAGCTAGACATCCATTCATCTCATATACCTTTGATATTTTACTTACTATATCATTAAAAATTTCTTGTTCCATTGGTAATAACTCCATAAATCCTGGCAATATGCTTGGTTTAATTATATTCTTTTTCATTTTATTCACTCCTAAAATAATTTATTTTTATATAACAAAAAGCCATGCAGGCATATATCCTACATGGCTTACAATAAATTATGATTACACTTAATTTATCATTACCAGAGATACAAGCCTAACAGCGATAGACTTGTATCCGTTTATTAAACAGACCAAGTCTCTAGTAATGATGATGTATTAAATTTGTTTTAATAACACTAAGTGTATTCATAATATTCCTCCAAAATTTTCTTTTCTACATTATATATTATAGTTATATAAAAAGCAATTATCAGATATTGATATTTAAGTAACATTTAATGGTTATACCTTAAAATTATTTACTTCTTTCTAAAATAATATCTCTATTTTGAGTCCGTCTCCTAACTTTCCTATAGCCTTAATTTCTGCACCATGAGCTTTAATTATATCATGAGCAATAGCCATTCCTAAACCTGAACCTTCTATCTTTTTACTTGTATTTGTTCCTCTATAATATCTTTTAAAAATATTATTTAATTCATCTTCAGATACACCTTTACCATTATCTTCTATGGATATATAAACATTACCACTATCTAGCTTTTGAATATCTATCTTTACCTTTACATCATTGCTATTATGAATAAAAGCATTAGTTATAAGATTTATAAATACTCTCTTTATTAATCCTTCATCTAATTCCAGCATTATCTCTTCATCAGAATAATTAAACCCTATATTACTATCGTTATATTTTTCATCATTTATAATATCAATTAATACATGTCTTACTAAAGATACAATATTTATTTTACTCTTATTTAAAACTATAGTATTATTTTTTAACCTAGTTGATAAATTCAAATCTTCTATCAATATTTTAATATACTGACTTTTATTTATTATTGTCGTACAACATTTCTCTCTTATTCTATCATCTATTTCATATTCTGTGTCTGCCATTATTTCAGCATTTCCTATAATTGATGTAAGAGGGGTTTTTATATCATGAGAAATGTTAGAAATCCATTCCTCTCTCATTTCATCAAGTTTTTCTCTTTCCTTTTCATTAAAGGTTAATATTCCTGCTAGCTGACTTAAACACTTTTCAACATCATAATATATTCCCTTCTGTGGTGTATCTATTTTATATCCACCTTTAGATAGCTTCGATATTTTATTTACTATTCTATTTATAGGCTTTGTTATTCTTAAGGTGTATAAAAAGCTTATTCCCAAGATTAAAAATACATTTAATAAAATTAATATAGGAAACATATGAGCTTCGTCTACCAACTTAACATCATAAGAATAAGTTATTCGCTTAACCCTAGAAGGATCTAAAAATAATAAGTAAGTATATCTTTCTCCTTCTAGTTCTTTCTCATCTAAAAACAAAGTAACATCCTCATTATTATATGTTTCTAATAGTTGTACATTTGAATAATTACTATGAGCTATTTCAGGTTTATTATAACTAAATACCTCTCTATTATTTTTGTCTAAAATCTGAATTCCTGAGTTCTCTTCTATCAATTTATTTATTCCATCATTTGAAACCTCTATATTTCCATCTTCCGAATAAACTATATAATCTTTAAAAGCTGAAATCATCTCCTCAGGATGATAATTATATAATCCACCTTTTTTATAAATATTAATTCCCATAAAAGTAATATTTACAAAGGCTATAAATACACAAGCTAAAATGATGTACACAGAGTAATGAATTATAAGCTTTCCTCTCATATATTATTCACCTTTCATAACTAGCTTATATCCTAAGCCAATTACAGTTATTAAATATTTAGGTTTAGATGGGTTATCTTCTATCTTTTTTCTAAGTCTTCTTATATGAACTGTAATTGTATTATCGTATCCAAAGAAATCTTCACCCCATACCTCATTGCATATGGTTTCTTTGCTTAAAATTCTATTTGGATGATTCACAAGATAAATTAACAATTTTAATTCCTTTGCTGTAAGCTCGAGAAGCTTTCCACTTTTATATACTTCTCCAGTTTCCTCATTTATTTCTATATCACCAAATTTAATTATCTTATTTTCTTTAATATTTTTATTTGTAACTACATTATCAAAAGTTTTTAATCTAGCTTTTAATCTAAAAGCTACCTCTTTTGCGCTAAAAGGTTTAGTTATATAATCATCTGCACCTATAGCGAAGCCTAAAAGTCTATCCACCTCTTCCGTCTTTGCTGATATAAATAATATTGGAATCTGACTATCTTTTCTAAGTTCATTAAAAACATCGTATCCACTTATGTCTGGTAACATAATATCTAGCAATACTATATCTGGATTAACTTTTTTAAATAACTCTATTCCATCTGTTCCATTATTAGCTATGTAAATATTGCTAAATCCCTCACGTTTTAATACTGTATCTAAAATATCAGTAATATCTTCTTCATCATCTATTATTAAAACTTTAAACTTCTCAAAAATATTATTCATCAATATCACTCCTTTTATTTTCTAGATTATATCATATAAACTTTTCTCTTCTCGTAAAACCAATTTATTTAAGATGGATTTAAGATACAGTTTATATTAAATAAATATGTCTATAATAAACTAATATCAGACGCCGGTACTTAACTGACACTCAAAATAAAAGGACTAATTAAGGAGAATAAAATTATGCAAGCAATTATGGAACCAATTTTTCATGTAGTTTATTTAACTACCGTTATCTCTTTAGGAATAATAATGATAAGAAAATCAAAAGATAATCAATACTTTAAAATGTTCGGTTTTATGTCATTAATATTAGGATTAGGTGATTCATTCCACCTTATACCAAGAATTTATGCTTTACTAACTACAGGGTTAGAAAACAATGCACCTGCTTTAGGTTTCGGAAAACTAGTTACATCAATTACTATGACAATATTTTATTTAATACTTTATAAGATTTGGAAAATAAGATTTGATGTTAAAAATTCAAAATTATTAGATATAACAATGTATACATTATCTGCTATAAGAATAATACTTTGCTTATTCCCTCAAAATGAATGGTTTATAAATAATCCACCTTTAAGCTGGGGTATATATAGAAATATTCCATTTGCAATTATGGGAATTATTATGATTTATCTTTTATATAGCTATGGAGCTAAAAATAATGATAGAGATTATAAAAACCTTGGTATAGCTGTGTTCTTATCATTTGCCTTCTATGCACCAGTTGTTCTTTGGGCTTCTGAAAACTTCTTTGTTGGAATGCTTATGGTACCAAAAACATTAGCATATGTTTGGGTTGTTTTAATAGGGTATAAAGAATTTAAAAAAGCTATAAAATAATTGTAAAAAATAAGTTAGAGCTATCAAATATAAATTCAATAGCTCTAACTTATTTTATTCTACTGTAGTAGTATTATTGTCATCTGAATCACTCTCATAAATAATACTATCAATTTTAGCTATTTCTAAGTCTTCATTTTCTTCTACTACTACATCTTTAGGAATTGGTAAATCTCTAATATAAATTCTATTACCTGCTTGTAGATTAGATACATTTACCTCTATATGTGGTGGAAATTTATTTGGTTCCCCTTGTAATTCTACTTCTGATACAAAAGTCTCTAGCAATAAACTCTTAGCTGCTAATGCATCTTGTCCTACAAAAGTAATTGGTATACCTAATTTTACTACTTCCCCTTTTCTTATTGTTTGAAAATCTATATGAGCAACTTTCCCATATATATCTTTTTGAGTTTCTTTAACTATACATGTTTTTATATCTCCATTTAAATTTAGAGATATTATTGAATTTTTAGGATAACCTAATAATCTATACATCTCTTTTTTTGTCATCTTTGCAGATATAGCTTTATGTGTCTCATCTCCATAAATAACACATGGAATTTCTCCTCTTTTTCTTACTTTGTTTCCTTTTTCAGCTCTTTCGTAAACATTAAATAATAAATCATCCATCATATAATCCTTCTTTCAAATATTAAATATGGTATTTATCATATTTTCGATTTCTAAAATATTTTATTAATTAATTGCATCTAATATTACTCTAATTTATATCTAACGTTTATCCTTTTACTTAATAATCTATTACGTATATTTAAAATTAAAAATATTAAAAAAGAAAAACGACAATAAATATTGTCGCCTTTAATAAATTAAATATAGAAAATTTCTACTCCTGCAAAACTTATACCACCTATTAAAGTTAATGTATTAGTTTTGACTGCATCTATTCTATTTTTCTCTTCAACAGCTCCAAAAGAAGCACTTGTGTTATTTATAACATTCCATCCTCTTGGTATATATAGTTGCATTCCAGCAAAAGATACATCAATCTTAACCACTGCATTTTCTTTTTCCATTATAGCATTATCAAAATATACATTCATACTTCCAAAGGAACACTTAAGATTAGCATATTCAAATTTATCTGTATTTATATACTTTATACTACTCCCAAATGATGTTTCTAACTTTATATGTCCTTCATCTTCTATATCAATAGTCTCTGTTGCGTTTCCATCCCATTTATAATTAGCTTTATTCCATTTAGGTTTTTTATTAAAAATTAATGATAATCCTATACTTCCAAGTAAAGCTACAAATAAAATTGTCCATGGAGTAATAGCCGTAATTCCAAGCTTGTCATCATATATTATTCCTATAAAAGCTAATGGAAATAATATACCTGGAAAACTAAGCTTTATAATACTCTTTATAATTATTGCTACCAATAATATTGTAAATAGTAAACTAAAAATATTTATATCTGAAAAATATCCTAATTTGCTTACAAGCAAAAATACTGCTCCAAGTAAAAGAAATACTCCCCAGAATATTCTATCGCTCTTCATCCTATCTCCTCTTTTCTAATAATTTAAATTGTAATACTTTATAATAATGTCTTGATACGAATACTTTTTTATGTGTGTTTTGAAATTCTACTATACTTGCAGATGTTATATTTCTTGTTATTGAGTAAATATGATTAGTATTTAGAATTGTTGATTTAGAAACTCTTAAAAAATTATTTGGTAAAATCTCTTCCAATTCATAAAGTTTATACTTTACTGAATACACATCATTAATGGTATGTGCACTTATACTACTTTCTTCAGTTTCAAAAAATAAAATTTCATCTAAAGAAATATAATATTCTGTATTTCCCTTATAAAAGATTATTTGCTTACTTTGTGATAATATTTCAGCTAATAACTTCTGTATATTCTTAACCTCATCATTTAATTCACTACATCTGACGATAATTTCATTTTCTTCAATTCTATCATCAACTTCAATTCGTATTCTCATCTCTTCACTCTCCACACTATTAATTATATTCTCCTTAAAATTTCCTGTAAACTGGAATTAGGTAAGTGGTTAATTATTAGATGTAAGAGGTTAGTTTTTTTAATTAACTGCATATTTTATCTATTGATAGTGCAATTATAACTTTATTAAATTTTGAACTTCATCACTTATACTTTCGATAATATGTATTACTGGAACTTGAGTTGCTGAATTATGAAAGTATTTATCTCTACTATTTGGTACGTAATACCCTATACTATAATCTGCTAAACTTGCAGCTGTAGACATCTCGCTATTGCTAATAACTACAATCTTTATATCTCTAGTCTTTAAATTCAATATAGCCTTATTAACTTCTTCAGTTTCACCTGATACAGTCAAAATAATTGCTAATGTTTTTGAATCGTAAATATTTTCTACACGCCAGCTCATATCATCAACAAATGCTGTTCTAAAGCCCTTACGATTTAATAATAATGCTCCATATTTAGCTATTGCTGAAGATAAGCCTAATCCTAAAAATAATACTTCGTTACTGTTTACTATAGCATTTGCAACCTTCTTTATCTCTAATATTGAATTTTCAGTAGTCGACCTCTGAAAATAATCTAATAGGTAATTTAACTTTTCATCTTTTACTTTTCTATTATTTTCTTCATTGTATCTTAAATGTAGTTTATATTCACTAAATCCATCAAAGCCTAACTTTTTACATACTCTTGTAATCATTGAAGCTGATACATGCAATTCATCTGCTACCTCTTTTAACCTTAAATCTTTAACTTTATTCTTATCCTTATTTAAATGTACATAAATAGAATATTCTAATTCATTAAGTGACTTTACCTTTTCCAAAAGATTCATACTTATTTCATCCCCTACATACTTAAATTTATACTTATGTAAAATACGCTCTAATTTAACATACTCATTTTACCAAATTATAATCAAAATACATAATATATTATTTTAAATGAAGTATTTTCCTGTAGTTGATTAATAAAATAAATAGCTATACAAAGATTGATAAAAATCTTCATATAGCTATTTATATTATTTATATACTTTTTTATAGTTTGCTAAAGCTCCAATTAAGTTAGAATCATTAAAGAATTTACAATTTACTATTTGTACTCTAGGAATTGGAATAGGCATTTTTGAATAAACCTTTTCTAATGATTTATTTATATACTCCATAAGAATTGGCTGTCTACTTATTCCACCACCTATAGCAATTTTTTCTGGATCTACAGTAGCTTGGATATTCCATAGTCCCATTGCTACTATATCACAATAATCACTTAGAGCTTTTAAAGCAGCTTTATCACCATTATTACAGAATTCAAAAGCCTTAATTCCATCTAAATCTTCAGCCTTTAACCCTTTCGCTTGCGCAATCATAGAGACTAATGTAAATGCACTGTTCTCAACTGCCCATTTACTATTAAACCCTTCATAATCTCTCCAATTAGTTGAAAAATAGCTGAACTCTCCAGCAAACCCATTACTTCCAGTTAAAACATTATCCCCAATGGTAACTCCACCACCAATTCCAGTACCAATGATACATACAGCACCTACACTTGTCCCTTTTAAGCTTCCGTAAGTTACTTCACATAACGCAGCACATTTTGCATCATTTTCTATTGTAAACCTATCTGTAGTTACAGATTTTAGCTCACTTAATATATCTACACCAAAGTTATATTCTAGCGCACCTGGAATTTGCATCCTATTAGTTTTTCTATTTATTAATCCTGGTAAAGACATTGCTATTCCATCAATCTGTCCTTTATACTTTTCATAAATCCCCTTTATGACTTGCTTAAAATTTTCTAATGAATCTAATGGAGTTTTTTCACTTCCCTTTTCTAACATTTCTAATTCGTCATTCATTAGAGAATACTTTATAGCACTACCTCCAACATCAAATACTAAATACTTCATACCCTAATCCTCTCCCAATTATATTTTCATTATTATATTTATGTTTCCTATTATAAAATTAGACAAAACAATCTATTCAATAATCAATATTTACATATAATTTTTACTTTATTATTAATTTAAAGACCCTGAAAAGAATATAAATCAGACGTTAAACTTAACCCCTGATTTATATATTTTATATTTTCAATTTTTATGCCATACTCAATTCTGGTGAATTTTCAGTTACCACTCTAGTATTTATTATAATATCGTGTAAAGCTCTTCTTGACTTAAACATTATAACTAGTAGTGCTGAAAAGACTGTTATAACTATACCTATAGTATTATATATACTTACAATATTTGCTCCAGTAACTTCATTAATTACTTGATGTAACATATTACTTGAAGTATAAAGACTTCCTTCTAATAAAAGAATAATAACAAATTGTCTAATAAATAATTGCTTTTTTGAAGCTTGAGTATAATCATTATTTACTATTCTTAACTTCATTATTTTCTTTCCTAATGTTTGTCCATTATTTATAAACATAGGTACATATACATAGTAAAGTGCAGCTACCATGAATGATGCAAGTCCAATTATTATATTTAAAGGATATTCAAATATATTTATGTTTTGCTCTATAATCCCTATATTGCCATTATTCATAGCTGTATAAGTTAAAATAATTGGTAATGAAGTTAGTATTCCACCAATATACCAATCTATCATATATGATATAAATCTTCTGAAAAATCCTACATTATTTGGCTTATCAAATTTTAATTTTAATATTAATTCTTTCATGGTAACTCCTTTGTCAACTTTTCTATCTAAATACTATAGCTCTTCACCATTTGAAGCTATAACATTTTTATACCAATTAAATGATTCCTTTTTAGATCTTCTTAAAGTACCTTCACCTTTATTGTTTTTATCTACATGAATGAACCCATAACGTTTTTCCATCTCACCAGTACCATAAGAAACAACATCTATACATCCCCAAACAGTATATCCAATAACATCAACGCCATCTTCATCTACCGCTTTCTTTAATTGCTCAATATGCTTTCTTAAGTATTCTACACGATAATCATCATGATATTTTCCATCTTCACTTAATTTATCATAAGCACCAAATCCATTTTCAACTATAAATAGAGGTACTTGATATCTTTCATAAAGAACATTTAAAGAGTATCTTAATCCTACTGGATCAATTGGCCAACCCCAATCGCTTGACTTAATGTAAGGATTTTGAACAGCTCCTTTAACCCCAGCCATTATTGTATCTTCACCAGTTTTAGTCGTTGCTGACATATAATATGAGAATCCGATGTAATCTACACATCCATTTCTTAATATTTCATCATCACCTGGTTCCATAACAATATTTAAGTTATTCTTTTCCCAGAACTTTTTAGTATATGATGGATAGTAACCTCTTACCATTACATCTGTGAACATATATCTTTGATGCATTTGCTCTACTGCTTGCATAACATCATCTGGATTACAAGAATAAGGATATACAGGTACACATGCTAGCATACATCCAATTTTAAAGTTAGGATTTATCTTTTTACCTTCAGCAACTGCTAAAGCACTTGCTATAAACTCATGATGAACAACTTGATACATAAGCTCTTCACGATTATCATCTTCCTTAAATCTAACTCCAGAACAAGTATATATACCAAATTCATTTTCAACTGCAGTTTGATTATTTATTTCATTGAATGTCATCCAATATTCAACTTTATCTTTATATCTTTCAAAACATACTTTTGCAAATCTAACAAAGAAATCAATACATTTACGATTTCTAAATCCGCCATATTGCTTTACAAGATTATATGGCATCTCAAAATGAGATAATGTAATAACTGGTTTTATTCCATTTTTTAATAATTCATCAAATAAATCATCATAGAATTTTAACCCTTCTTCATTTGGTTCTAATTCATCTCCATTAGGGAATATTCTTGCCCATGAAATTGAAGTTCTAAAGCACTTGAATCCCATTTCTGCAAATAGTGCAACATCTTCTTTATAATGATGATAAAAATCAATTGCTTCATGGTTAGGGTATATTTCTCCTTCTACGACTCCATCTGTAATTCTTCTATGAATACCATTGCCTCCAACTGTCATTACGTCTGCTATAGATAATCCTTTACCATCAGCATTATATCCGCCTTCTAGTTGGTGTGCAGCAACAGCTCCACCCCATAAGAAATTTTTATCCATTAAACTACTTCCTCCACTTCTAGGTCATCATCTTTTTGTGCAGCTTTTGCACTAACCATTACGAATGGCATATAAATAAGTGTACTTACCCCTAAACATAAAATACCTATTAATAATGATAAGAAGTTATTAGCTCCTGACCCTAAGAAAGGTATTAAGAATCCAGGTGTTGTCCATGCAACACTATATGCTACAGGTGGTATAATTTCAAATACTGCTACACATAAATATCCAATAATATTACATACAACTGGTGCTAATATAAATGGTATTACGTAAATTGGATTCATAACTATTGGTAATCCAAATATAATTGGTTCATTTATATTAAATAACCCTGGAGCAAGTGCCATCTTACTAATTTCATATTGTGCTTTATTTTTTCTACCTACAAGGAATATTGCTAAAATTAATCCTAGTGTTGCACCAGATCCTCCAATATTACCAAATGCATCATTTATTGATCCCCAGTTTACTGGATAAGGAGCTCCCCATGCAGTCCCAGCTGCTACTGTATATTCTAAATTAATAAGACCTTGTTCTGCGAATATAATTGATCTTAATGCACTTAAAGTATTTGGTCCATGGATACCTAAAACCCATAATAATTGTTGAACTACTACAAAGGTTAAGATTGTTCCCATTGAGCTTCCTAAAGATTGTAATGGTGCTTGTATTACATTATAAACTAGTGCTTGTATACCATCTGGTGTAACCTTTAAGAATATGAAGTTAGCTAAACCTGCTAAACCTAAAACCATTATTATAGGTATTAATAAGTTAAATGATTTTGATACAGCTGGTGGAACCATTTCTGGCATCGCAATACGTAATCTTTTATTTTTACTTAATCTAGTTATAAGTTCTCCTACAACTAAACCTACTAATAAAGAAACGAATAATCCTTGTGCTCCAAAGTAAGTAGTGCTTAAACCTGAACCACCATTTACAAATTCTTGAGCAGTTGGATACATTATAAAGTAACATGAAAGAGATGTTATACCTGATAATAACTTATCTCCACCCATGTTTCCAGCTAATTCATAAGCTGTAAGAAACGCTATAATAATTGCAAGGATACTAGTAGTACCATTTATAATAGGAGTAAATATTGCTTGATAATCTGCTAAATTGGGAATTAACTTATCTAAGTGAAGTATACTTGCAACGAATCCATCTGGTGATAATAAAACGTAGTTGATTAATATAACTAATGAACCTCCCATTGTAAGTGGGAATGATAATGTAAATGCATCACGTACAGCAGCAACGTGTCTTTGTCCATTAAGCTTTGTTGCTAATGGAACGAAATACTTTTCCATAAATGCTTGGAATTTTTCCATCATATTTTATTTCAATCCTTTCTTTGATAAAGATTTTAAAATATATTTGGCCAACCAAAATTAATTAATTATTAATTATAACTTGAATCGATTTCAAAAATAATTATATCAATTGTGAATAAAATTTGAATAACTTTGGGAGTTCTATAAAAAGTAATCATCTTATGTTTTTTTGTCAAAAATAAAAAACATAGCGTTTTTTATTTAGCTATGTCTTAATTACTTAATATTCTACTTAAATTTTCAATTATTCCTATAGCAGGCATTTGGGTAGTTATATCTATAAACTCATTATAAACAGACTCAATATAATACGGGATTGTAACATCAGACATTCTAGAAAGGGTACAATTCTCAGTTGTAGCTATTACAATAATCTTACATCCTAGCTTTTTAAACTCCTTGACTTCCCTAATAATTTCTGGTGTTTCTCCAGATACTGATAAAACTATTATAGTAGACCTTGCACCTAAATAACCAACTCTTAGATATGGGTCATTTATAGCTAACGAAAACTTCCCAATACTTGAAAATAACCTTGCTCCATATTGAGCTATAATACCTGAATTCCCTATCCCTATGAATATAACATTATCACTATTTCTTAAAATATTAATGGCGCATTCAAATTTATCTTTATAAAATGTTGAATCAAATTTATCTAAACATTTTATGACTTCCTTAAAATCATACTTATTCTCTTTGCTTTTTTCTTTCTTTTCCTTTACCTTATATGCATATTTAAAACTACTATAATTAGGATATCCTATCTTCTTGATAAAATTTAATATAGTCGTTGTTGATACTGATACTTCATCAGCTACTTCTCTTATTGTCATATAAGGAAATTTATCGCTATTTTTATTTATATAATCATATATTCTCATTTCTTTTTCACTAAAATATTTAATTACCTCAGGTTTTATCATTTTTAACTCCTATCTTCACACATAAGTATATATTTCACTCTAGATATTATGTATATATTTTACCTAATATTTAAATTATTCTAAATAGAATTTTTTACTCAGTATTCACGCTTAAAACTTATACTAATTGTTAAGTTATGTAACCCAATAGAAAATACTAAGAATTTAAGAGAAATCACGAGTATATCAGACTATTTTAATCAGAATTAATCTTTTTCATCAGTTATGATATTTGATAATTATTATCTAATGATATATATTATCAATTAAATAATAATATAATATACTCGAGGTGATAGAAATGAAATT
>OLNJ01000608.1_pt1 | contig 27694 bp, 22 predicted proteins | sample 1672191 | NCBI WGS metagenome assembly OLNJ01 (sample SAMEA3136657, study PRJEB25190) | human gut metagenome | biome: human gut; feature: human-associated habitat; material: faeces | place: Austria | collected 2013 | reverse complement strand
AAGTACGCTTGGCCATGCGGCGGGGCAATCTGGGGCACCCGGCTTCCGCTCGCTGCCTTTGGGGCGAAAGGGGCTTTAGGGCTATCGAGCTTCTCTTCCCGTTTTTCGAGCACGGAGCGGGGCTCGAACCGATGAGGTGGAATTCCGTCAAGAAAACCGCCCAGTGGGCGGTTTTGTGCCAGCTGGCGTATAATCATGCAATTATGGATTTGCGAGCCTACAAAGAAACCTTGAACAGCCTGAAAACTCCCATGCAGGGGGTCTTCGTCGTCGTGCTGTGCACGGTGGCTTTTGTCGTGTGGCTTGGTGTGCTTGTCGTTATCACGAAGCTGTTGATGGGTTAGCGCGCTATGTGGCAGAAATTCTCATTCTATGACTTCCGCGTGATCGCGCACTATTTGGGCGTGCTCATGATGTTTCTTGCTGCCGCTGAATGCGTCCCGTTTGTTGTGGCCGTTGTGCTTGGCGAGTGGCAGCCGGCGTCGCATTATCTATTCGGCATGGGCGTCGCGCTCATCGTCGGTTCGCTTTTGCGCCTTATTCTCCCCAGTCCTGGCAAACTCACGCCGAAGCAGGCTTTGGCCGTTACGGGCTTTGCATGGCTTGCGTTGGCTCTTTTGGGATGCATACCTTTATATATGTCGGGCCATTATGGCAGCATGCTCGATGCGGTGTTCGAGGGAATGAGCGCGTGGACCACGACGGGCTGTTCGTTGGTGCAAGATATCGACCATATGTCGATCGCCGATAATACGTGGCGTTTCACCATGCAATGCATCGGCGGTCAAGGCGTTGTCGTTATCGCTTTGTCGCTGGGCTTGTTCGGGCGTGCGGTCGATTCGTCTTTGTATTCCTCCGAGGGCCGCAGCGAGCACGTTATTCCTAACATTATGCAAACGGCTCGCTTCATCGTGCGATTCTCGATGGCGACCATCGTCATTGGCACGATTCTGACCACGGCGGCGTGCCTCTTCATTGGCATGGCGCCCGTGCGCGCGTTCTTCAACGGTCTTTGGCTCGCTGTTGCTTCGTTCAATACGGGCGGCATGACTTCGATGTCGACGGGCATTATCTATTACCATTGCGCGCCGCTCGAGATCGTCATTATGGTGCTTATTCTTTTGGGCTCCATCAACTTCACTCTGCATAGCGAGGTATGGAAGGGACATATCGAGCATTTCTTCCGCGATATTGAGATTCGCACGCTTGTCGTGTGGCTGAGCGTGATTCTGGTTGCGTTCGTGGCGACGCTGTGCGCGGCGAAAATCTACGACGACCTGCCGACGCTTTTGCGACGGGCCGCATTCACCGTTGTGGCGGCATTCTCTTCGACGGGTTTCCAAACCATTAGCGTGAACCAAATGACCACGGTGATTTCGAGCGGCGCTCTGCTCATCATCATCTTCTGCATGGCGGTTGGCGGCTCGGCCGGATCGACCACGGGTGGTATTAAGGTGCTGCGCATCGGTGTTCTGGTCAAGGAATTGGTCGCCTATATCAAAGATTTGCTCGCCCCGGCTTCGGCGCGACAGGTGGTTATGTACTACCACGTTGGCCGCCGTCCCCTTTCCCACGATTTGGTTCGCGCAAACCTCGTGGTGTTGCTGCTGTATGGCGTGGCATTTCTCATCACAACCATCATTACGGTCACGTTCGGCTATGCCGCCGCGCCTTCTATGTTCGAATCGGTATCTATGGTGTCGAACATCGGCATGTCGTGCGGCATCATTCAGCCTGGCATGCCCGACCCGTTGAAGGTGCTCTATATCGTCGATATGTGGGCCGGCCGTCTTGAATACGTAACGCTCATCGCACTGCTGGTTTCCATTATCGCATCCATTCGCCCGAGGAGGAGAATCCGTGCACGTTAGCGCAAACAAGCTATCGCGAACTGCTTTGGCTGCGGTTCTTGCTGCCGTTGTGGCCCTGGCGCCCGTGGGTGTTGCGTTTGCCGTCGATGGCGATGGCAGCTCGGCTGGATCGGTGTCGAATTCCGATTCAACTGCTACGGCCGACAAAAAGGATGTGTCCAAGGCGCGCGTCGATGCCGCTGCCGCCGATGCCGATGCCGCAAAGGGCGAAAGCGACAATGGGGAGGCACCCAAGCCCGTCGACAACCCCGATAATTCGATTGATGACGGGCAAACCTCCGACAACTCGTTTCTCTATGATGCGTCCATCGCCGATTTGGCTGGCGCCGATTCGTACTACGACAAACAAACCGTGCAGGTGACGGGCGAAGTGGTGGGTGAAGCCATTGCTGTGACGGGCGATGCCGACCATGCGTGGATCGTGCTGCGCGACTCTGATACGGGCTCGACCGTTACCGTATTCGTGCGTCGCAGCGATTTGCGCAAAATCGACACCTATGGGACATACGGTACGACGGGAACCACTCTGCGCGTTCGGGGCATGTTCAATCTGACATGTTCTCAGCATGAAGGCGAAAGTGACGTGCATGCTCAGGTGGTAAATGCGGTTTCGGCCGGCTATGAGCATAAAGATGTCTTCAATGTCGAAGATTTCGCGCCCGGCGTCGTTGCTTTGGCTGTGGGTATCGTTTTGGCGCTCGTGTTTTGGCGCATGCGGGAAAGGTCGCGTTAATTAATGCTTATGCAAGGAATTGTGATCAAACTTGATCGCGGCTACCCGCTCGTCCGCTTGAACGACGGGCGTGAGCTTCGCTGTGAGCACGCAACGGCTTTGGTGAAGGGCGCCGACGTGCGCGCGACAACGGGCGATATCGTCGACGTGTCTGCGCCCGATGGCCACGATAAAGGCATCATCGAACGCGTGCATGACCGCAAACGCGCTTTCGTGCGCAAAGATCCGACCGAGCGCATGGAGCAGCAGGTGCTTGCGGCGAATTTCGATACGGTTATCGTGGCTGAGCCTTTAGTGGGCATCAATGTGCGCCGGCTTGAGCGCGAGCTCGTTTTGGCCCATGAGAGCGGTGCGAGCGTTGCTGTCGTGCTTACCAAGGCCGATTTGGCGGAAACCGAAGTCGAGCTTGCTCAGGCGCGCGATTTGGTTGAGAAAATCGCCCATGGCACGCCTGTTTTGGTAGTTTCTGCCGAAGACCTCCAAAGCGTTGAGGGGGTGCGCGCCCTGATTCCGGAAGGCCGCGTCGCCGTGCTACTGGGAAAAAGCGGCGTCGGCAAATCGAGCTTGGTGAACCTGCTGGTCGGAAGCGATGTGCAGGCAACGGGCGCCGTTCGTGAGGGCGATGGCAAGGGTCGCCACACGACGGTTTCTCGCGAAATGATCGCGATTCCTGGCGCTGGCAGCGTTGTCGATATGCCGGGCGTGCGCGGTCTTGCCTTGTGGGATTCCGATGCGGGCATCGAGGCTGCATTCGTCGATGTGGAGCAGCTCGCCGAACAGTGTCGATTCCGCGATTGCCGACATGAAGCGGAGCCTGGATGTGCGGTGCGCGCTGCTGTGAAGTCGGGCGAGCTTCCCAAGGAGCGATATGACAGCTATCTTCGTTTGCGCGGCGAGGTTCGTGAGGCCAAGAAGCGCAATGAAGAGGCGAAGCGCATTCGTTCGCGCAAGGGTCATCCTCGTCGATGGAAGGGATAAAGCGCAGGTCGCTTTCGTGGCACCCCTGTTCCTCCATTTTCAAATCTCTACTCATATGAGCAAAAATACACATGTTCGTCGTGTGAGTTGATGACGTTATCAGGCGTTTTTTAACATTCAGCCCTAGAATGTTCCGCTATGGAAACTTTTGCTGAAATACTTCCGCATGCTTTCGAGCATGCATTCATCGACACCTTGAAGCTCGTGCCGTTCCTTTTCGTGACCTATCTCGCCATGGAAGCGCTCGAACACTACGCGAGCTCGAAAAGCATCGTCGCTGTTCGTCGCGCTGGCACCGCAGGCCCCGTTATAGGCGCGCTTCTGGGCGTGGTGCCGCAGTGCGGCTTTTCCGCCGCTGCCGCGACGCTGTATTCCGCACGCGTTATTACCCTGGGCACGCTCTTTGCTGTATTTCTTTCTACGAGCGATGAAATGCTGCCCATCATGATTGCCGCGCAGGCCCCAGCGGGGTTCATTGCTGAGGTTCTCGCGATTAAGGCCCTTTGCGGCCTTATTGCCGGCTTTGCCATTGACGTGGTGCTGCGGCTTCGCCACCATGCTGTAGAAGCGATGCGTATCCGCGATTTGTGCGAGCGCGACCACTGCGGCTGCGACGATGAAGACGATGCGCCGTCCGCGCTTTCCGATGCATGCCAAAAGCATGAGGAAAGCGCCGCTAACCGCATTGACGATTGGGGTGCCGAGTATTCGAACGAGGCTGAACTCGCGTGCGCTTCCGACGAGCGACACGAGCGCGATCATGCTCACAACTACGATCGCGGGCATGACCACAGCCGCGACCACGTCCATGCCCATGCCCACAATCACTCGCATGGACATGCCCACGGCTTCGGTGCTATCGCGAAGAGCTCTTTAGTGCATACGTTGCAGGTCACGCTGTTCGTATTCCTGGTTTCCCTTGCGCTTGAGATCGTTATCGACGGCGTTGGAGAAGACGTGCTCGCCTCGTTCATTTCCGCGAATTCGAACCTTTCCGTAGTGGTTTCGGCAATTGTGGGCCTTATTCCCAATTGCGCCGCGTCAGTTGTTCTTACCGAGCTGTATTTAGAGGGCGCCCTTTCCACAGGAGCCATGCTCGCTGGATTGTTGGTAAGCGCGGGCGTTGGCCTGCTTGTTTTGTTCCGCGCGAACCGTCCCATGCATGAGAATTTCCTTATTGCCGCGGGCTTGGTCGCATGCGGCGTGGTGTTCGGATTTATTGTCGGAGTATTCGGGATTGCGCTTTAGTCGAATTTTCGTCGAACTGCGTCTTTCGACGAAATGATATGGACAATTATTCGGAAGCTGTTTAGTATAATCGTTCAGTTGAAAGGGCGTTTCTGGCGTTCGTTATTGCATAGGGGGTTGCAATCGTTCGTCGGCCGTTAATGGCTTTTCGGCGTTCTTTTAGCAGGTAAACAGTATTGTTTCAATGCGGGGGTTTATTCAGAACCGCTAATATTATTGGAAAGCTGTTTGCATATAATAAGGTCTGTGTCGTCGCGTGCTTCGGCGAGGCGCGACATAGGGGAAATACTAGACGATGAAGGGAGGTCGGCTTCGTTGCGTGGCGAAACCGAATCCCAGGGAGTTCGCTTGAGCTCCGCCCAAAAAAGAATTCTAGGTTACATTTCGGCGGAAACGACGTTGTCCGACGGCGTGCGCTGCTCGAAAAAGGAGCTCGCTAAGCAGGCAGGCTGTAGCGTGCAAACCGTCGACAGGGCGATTTTCCGCTTGCGCAAGCTTGGCCTTGTCGAAGTTGAAGAGTGCCATGCCGAGTCCGGCGCGCAAACGACGAACCTTTATCGTGCCAAGCGCTAGCACCACCTGGACTTTTTGCCTATAATTCGGCTTAATTGAAGATTTGCCTGCCCTCATCCTCGGGTGAGGGGCAAAAATGGCACCTGCATCGTTTCGTTAGGGGTCGCTCTTTGGTGAGCGATAGAAACGCTGCGGGTGCCATTTTGCTCAAGGGCGAATTCGTTTTGCGCCGCCCGCGCGGCGCGCAGGAATAAGGAGGCAACACCATGGCGAAACTCGATGCTGGCATGACGCGAGAAGCGGCATTCGATTTGCTGCAGGAGCACAACAAAGACGCGTTCCACATTGAACACGGCGAAACGGTTGAGGCGACCATGCGGTATTTCTCACGTGAATTCGATCCCGAGAATGAGGAGTTTTGGGGCATCGTGGGTCTTCTGCACGATCTCGACTGGGAAGAGCATGACGACGAACCCGAGATGCACACGCTGTATGCCACGCCGCTCATTGAAGCTGCCGGGGGGTCGCCCGAGCTCATTCGCGCGATTCAGAGCCACACGAGCGACTTCAATCCCGACTTGCCCAAGCCGGAGCTGCAGATGGAGAAGATCCTGTTCGCGACCGAGGAGCTTACGGGCCTCATTGGCGCGGCGGTCATTATGCGTCCCAGCAAGAGCGTGATGGACTTCGAGGTGAAATCGCTGAAGAAGAAGTTCAAGGACAAGCGTTTTGCTGCCGGCGTGAATCGCGATGTGATCCGTTCGGGCGCCGAGATGCTCGGTTGGGAGCTGGACGAGCTATTTGACCGCACCATCAAGGCCATGCAGAGTTTCGCGCCCGATCGTGATACCTTTAAGCCCGCTGAATAACGAACAAGGCCGCCCGATAGGGCGGCCTTTCTGTTCCGTCGTTTTATTCTTCCACCGGCTGGCCCGAGAAATTGAGGCTTCCCGTGAGTGCGCGCGCTGCGGTTTCGTCGAAATCGTCTTTATCGAAGGCTTCGATTGCGCTGAAGGCGATGGCTTTCGTGCCGTCGAAAATATCCCAGAAGCTTTGCGTGCTCACTTCGTGGGTATACGGGTTTACCCAGGGATGGCGCATGCGATTGTCGAAGTCGCTCACGCGCGTGGCATTGTCGCGGTGCGACATGGATTTATAGAACGAGAATTGCCTGTTCAGGACGCGCGTTTCAATGACGTTGAGCGCACTTTGCATGGTTCCGTTCGGCGAGTAGAACAAGCGCTGCATTCGGCGGAAATCGTGCACGGCGGAAACGAACAGGTCGACGGGCGGGAATGTACGGTACGCCTTCATCGCGACGAAGGCGTACATTTTCCCAATGGTTTGCAGAGTGTGCTCGCTCGCGTGGAGCGCTTCTTCGAAGGGGCGGTAGGAGCGAATGGTGCGCCCCAGTTTGCTGAACAGCACCATTTCGTCGTATTCTCGTTCGATTTCGGCATGGACTTCGTTTTCCTGGCTGCGGTTGAGCCCGTCGATGCCTGCGTCGCAAATGGCGTATTGCTGGCAATACACGAGCGGATGCATGGCTCGGTCGAGCGAATAGTGGCACAGAAAGCCCAGCGCATAGGCGCGACCCACGGGCAATTCGTGTTCCTCGAGCACTTGCAGGCTTTCCTTCAGCGCGGCGATGAGTTTGCTGGGGGCGTCGTGGTGCATGGCGCTGCCCAGTCCGAAGAATTGCTTCATGCTCGGTGAAAGAACAAGGTAGAACAGCGGGTCGGGGCCTTGGTTGCCCAGCAAGAACGCATCTTTCTCGTCAATCGATTTGCCGATGACGTGCGAATGCGCGGCATAGACGTCTTGGCCGAAGAAATCGTGGGTAAGAATTGCAGGCATGATGCCTCCCTTTCGGAAGTATGGCGCGGGGCGTTTTACGGCGAATTGACGTTAAGCCGCCAATGCGCGCGTCCCAGTGTAGACCCCATGATATACAATCGTTTGAGCGTTTTTTCCGCAGCGCCCAGAACTTTACGCAAGTTGTTATTTTGGGCGTCCCTCCCACGAAAAAAAGGAAGCACGCATGTCCGCAATAAAATTGACGAAGCGCGAGAAGAGCTGGATTGTCTACGACGTTGGCAACTCGGCATTCGTGCTGCTGGCGTCGACCCTTATCCCCATTTACTTCTCGGCGATTGCCGACCCCGGCAGCTCTGTTGTAGTGGCCTGGGGCTATGCAACCACGGTGGCGTCGCTTTTGCTCGCGTTGCTCATGCCGTTTTTGGGCAGTATCGCCGACTTGAAGGGCAACAAGAAACGCTTGCTCGTGGGTTCGATTGGCACGGGCGCCGTGCTGCTCGCATGCATGGGCATTCCCGGCAACGCGATGGTGTTCTTAGTGATGTACGTGGTAGCGACCATCATGCTTAACGCGTCGCTCGTGTTCTACGATGCGTTCCTTATTGACGCGACCGATTCCGAAGACCGCTACGACGAGGTATCTTCGCAAGGCTATGCATGGGGCTACATTGGTTCGTGCGTGCCCTTCGTCATTTGTCTCGTGCTCGTGCTATTCGGCGAGAACTTCGGCCTCGGCCAGCTCGACGCCATTCGCATTTCCTTTGTGATTACCGCTGTGTGGTGGGTCGTTTTCAGCGTGCCCGTGCTGAAGAACGTGCACCAGACGCATTACAAGGAGCGCACCGAGCACCTGTTCCGCGACGCGCTCGTGGGCTTGTGGGCCACGGCGAAGCGCATTTTCGCCGACAAGCGCGTGTTCATGTTCATGCTCGCGTTCTTCTTCTATATCGATGGCGTGCATACCATTATCACGATGTCGACGAGTTACGGCACCGATCTGGGCATCGGCTCCACCCAGCTCGTGCTTGCGCTGCTGGTCACGCAGTTCGTGGCGTTCCCCTCGGCTATCGCGTATGGCCGCCTGGCGGGCAAATTCGGCACGAAGCGCATGCTGCTCATCGCGATTTTCGCGTATTTCTGCATCACGTTGTTCGCAGCGTTTTTCCTGCGTTCCGCCACGGAGTTCTGGGTGCTTGCCGTGTGCGTCGGTTTGTTCCAGGGCGGCATCCAGGCCCTTTCGCGCAGCGAGTTTGGCAAGCTCATTCCGAAGGAACATGCCAACGAGTACTACGGCTTCTTCGATATTTTCGGCAAGTATGCAACGGTGCTTGGCACGCTGCTCGTGAGCGTGTTCACTCAGATTACCGGCAATTCCTCTATCGGAGTGCTCAGCATTGCCGTGCTGTTCATCATCGGTTTCGTTCTTATGACGAAAGTTCCCGAGAAGTAGAATCCGCATCGCTCGCGCGGCGTATGCAACTTACGAAAACATAACGCTCGTTTAACAGGTGGGCGGCGGCTTAAGGCCGTCGCCCTTTTTCGTTATAGTATGGCCCCAGCACATATTTCGGGCATCGCGAATAGACGCGATACGCCGTTTTGAAAAAGGAGAGAGGTTATGGCTGAAGAGGCGAAGAATTCGGCGGCTGCGCATGCTGCTGAAATTGAGGTGCTCAAGCGTCAAATCGAAGAAATGAACAAGCGCCTCGAGGAACTTTCTGCGGCCACGAGCGCGGGCGCGTCTGCCGGGGGCGATTCTTCTGCTTTGGCTGCTTCGGCTGAGGTTGCCGAGGTTGCTGAGGTCGTTGAACCCGCGATTTCATCCGAGGCGCCCGCTGCCGATTCGGGCATGACGGGGTCTTTCGTTGCCGAAACCAACGCCTCCGCGGTCGAAGCGGTTCCCGCCCCCGCCCCCAACGTGTCGACTGCCGCGCCAGAGACTTTCGAGGCTTTCCCGAACACCCCGCCGATTGAGAAGGTCGTTGACGACGACGGCAAACCGGTCGACCCTGCCTATGTCGCGGCTGCCGTTGCCGATTTCATGCCCACGTCGCAGCCTCCCAAGCCGGCGCCTCCTGTCTTCAATGGCGCTCCTTATGGGCAGCAAGGTGCGACGTCGCAGCAGCCTGCCGGCCAGCCGCAGCAACCCTATGCGCAGCCTGGCTATGCCGCTCAGCAACCTTATGCTCAGCAGCCGGGCCAAGCAGCGTACTATTCGCAAAGCAATGGCTATTATGCGTCGAGCCAAGGCGCCTATCAGGTTCCGTATCAGCAGCCGCTCGTGCATACGAAAGACCATGTTGCCGCAGGCCTGCTTGCGATTTTCTTGGGCGTGTTTGGTGTGCATAAGTTTTATCTGGGCTATCACACCACGGGTTTCATTATGTTGGGCGTGACTATTTTGGGCAGCCTGCTCACGATCGGCATTGCAGCGGGCGTGGTATGGCTCATTGGCGTTATCGAGGGCATTATTTACCTTACGAAGAGCCAGTCGGAATTCGAGCAGCTGTACGTATTCAATAAACGTGAGATGTTCTAGCGTTAATCAAGTAAAACGTCGAATGACATGCCGAATGCGGCGGCCGCTGCAAGCGCTGCGATGATTGCAACGAAGGCGATAAGAAGGGCGCGTTTGCCAGCGCTCTTCTTTTTTCGGCCTTCGGCGTAATGGACCGATTCCGCAGAGGCGGGCTTGGTGCCATTAATGGGTGCGGGGGCGATGAACTCGGTAATGTCGGGGCTTTTCGCCTCAAAAGGCGTGGGGTCGCAGAATTGAGCGGGGTTGGCATCGGGATAGAGAGCTGCAAGCGCGGCGATTTCGTCAGATTTTTCCTGCTCGAGGGTCGCTTTTTCGGCGCCGAATCCGGGGAGTACCGTCGTTTTGTCCGACGGTGCGGCAAGGGGAATCACGGTCGTCTTGCTGGATGATGTGGCAAGGGGAATTACGGTTGTCTCGTTCGACGAGCTGTTCGGGGCGTCGAGCTCGGCCGAGTTCGAGCTCTGAGCCTCTTCGGCCTCGTCGTGATCGTTTTCGTCGGCGGATTCCGATATGCCGTGTGCTTGCTCGCTGGATTGGTCTTCCGCTGATGTCTCGTCTGGGCCGCTTTCGTTGGCCGTCGCGAACGCGTCGTGGGCATCTTCGATGAGGCCGTCTTCAATGGCAAGCTCTGGTGTGTCGGGGTTTTTCTCGCTGGAGTTGGTTGTGGGGGCCTCTTGAATTTCGATGCCGAATCCTTCTTCGTCGATGCTTCCGCTGTTGGCGGCAACGATATTTTCTGCATTGTCGGCGAGTTCGACTTTCTTTCCGCACATGAAGCAGAATCGTGCTTCATCGGGGAGCTTTGTGCCGCAATAAACGCAAAACATCGCATAACTCCTTCGCAATGAATTTTCTAGGCTCATGGGTACTTTCGTGAATGAGCCCATTGTAGTGCGCTCGGCTTTCGCTCGCTGAAAAGTCGCGAAAAGCGCAGCGACGAAAAGAGAGAGCCTCCCGTTTTGTCGCAGTTGTCGTTGTAAGCCTATTCGCGCGCGATAAATAGGGTGAGCCTATGGATAAAGGCGAATTCGTCTCGCTTTGCGATTGGAAGGGCGCATTTGGTGCACGTGCTGCGACCTTCGACTATATTAAGGACATGTCGTTATGCGTCGCTGATGGGGCGGCGTTTTGGAATGGAGGAAGCATGCTGAGTGATTCCGAAAAAGCTCTCGCGGAAATGATGGCCGCGCAATTCATGGACAAGGGTGACGCTGCTGCCGTCGAACCCGCGGAAGGCACGGTGAAAATCACGTTCTTCGAAAAGGGCAACACCGTCGATAGCTCCATTGAGGGCATTGCTTCGCGCATGCAGTTCGATGGCTGTTTCGCGATTGACGAATATATGATTCAACGTAAAGACGGCACGCCGGTCGACGCTGGCTTTGGCGCCGACTTCAACGACGCGGGCGGTCCGGTGGCGTCGTGGGTATGGTTCTCGCGCCCCGTGAACGGTCCAGTGAGGGCGAAATTCGAAGAGCGTTTCAATGGCACGTTCGACGAAGAGGGCCTGCGCATGGACATTCCTACGGATGATTTCCTCGCCTTCGCCGATTCGGGGGCATGGAACGCATTCACGGTGGAAGACGACGAAGACGATCAGGTTTTGTTCGAATAAACTAGCCCTCTCGTTGAATAAGGCTTAAAAGCCCGGGATGAAGATTCATTCCGGGCTTTTTGCGTTCGAGATGCAGCTCGATGGAGCGCATGACGAAATGCAGGTTTAGCGTTGGAGCGCGGCTTAATGCTGGCGCGGAGCTTTTGTATCTGCGACGCGGCTTGGCGCGGGCGCGCAAAAGGACGCGAATTCGGTGCGGATGCGCGTCCTTCGTAGCTTATTTTGCTTGCAACCGCTTTGTTTTGCGACGTTTATGGATAAGGGCGCCCGCCAGCACGACAAACGCGGCGAAGCAGGCCAGCGCAGCAGCAGCTACGTAAGGGAACACGGCCCGATAACCGATTTTCCCTTCCTTGGGATTCGCGATAATCTGAAATGTCGCGTGCGTGTCGCCAGCGCAATTGCCGATGCCCTTCACCATGAGCGTCGCTGTGCCTTCGTTCACGTTCTCGGAATAAGACACCTCGTAATCGACGTCCTTTACAAGGGTGCGCCCGTCGAGCTTCACGACGGGGTCGGGCTCAATGGGGTAGCTTGTGCGTACATGGTCGGGAATCATGTCGATGGTTGCGTTCGCCAAGTCGGCCGGAAGAATCACGAAACTCGTTTCCACGGTGCCCGTATAGTCGCCTGTGCCGGTGATGGTTACGTGCACGGTGCCGGGATTGACCAGGTCGCCATCGAATCGCACGTTGAAATCGACGCCCTCGCGAAGTGACGTCTCGGTTTTCTTGCCGTCTTTGACCGAGTCAATGCGCAGGGTGACCGTGGGGCGCTTTTCGGTGCCGTCATACATCATATCTTGCAGGCCCTGAACGCGGGCAGTGGCGATATCGGTCGCTTCGAGGGCTTCGAGGGTCTTTTTCGCCTGGTCGTACGTTGAAAGTGCGGGGCCAAGCTCTCCGCGTATAGAGTCGGCGGCGGCGGAGATGGCGTTGCGGGAAGTTGCGGCGTCATCGCCTTCGGCGTTGTCGGCGAAGGCCGCGGGGGTGAACATGGTGGTGCTCAACACGAGCGCGCATGCGGCGCCGGCAAGGGCGCGGGCGGGTTGTGGCATGGTCACCTCCTTAGGAATTCTGCAAGTATTCAGTGCGATTGATTATAGCCTGCCTATGAGAGTTCATCATGGTAAGCTGTGCGGGTATCACGAGAAGTTCCAAGGGGGAATGGAATGCATACATTCAATACGCGCGGCACGTGCTCGCGCCAAATCAATTTCGACATCGTCGACGGCAATGTGCACAACGTGAGCTTCGTCGGCGGCTGCGACGGCAATCTGAAGGCTATCTCGAAGCTCATCGAGGGCAAGCCCGTCGACTGGGTCGTTTCTGTTCTTGAGGGCAACACCTGCGGTCGTCGCACCACGAGCTGCGCCGATCAGCTGGCACAGGCCCTGAAGGCTGCCGAAGCGGGCGAAATCTAATCGGAACGCATTCGTCGTTTCATCAAATGAGGGGAGTGAGCGCCGGGCTTGCTCCCCTCATTTCTTTTCCGTGCCTGTTAAACGCTACGAGCATTTAACAGGTCGCGAGTTGCGATGCGCGCCACTTCCGCGACTAGAGCGTTGAGAAGGCTGTGAAGTTTTTCAGGCGCACGTCGGCGAGGGCCTGGCATGCTTTCGCATCCCCTGCGCTGGCCGGTTCGTCGATGAGCATCACGGGGAAGGCGGCCGCATGCGCCGTTTCGATAGCGTGCAGCGAATCTTCGAACACAAACGTGGTTTCGCGCGGGGTGCTAAGGTGCGAAAGTGCCAGCTCGAAAATGTCGGGTTCGGTTTTGCTTGCGCCCACTTCGGTGCAGGTGAACAGCGCCGAGAAATATTTGAGAATGTCGAGCCTTTCGAGGGCTGCAAGTGCGCAGTCGCGACGCGTGGCGGTTGCGACGCACATGGCGACGCCCGCGTTGCTCAACGTCTCAAGCATGTTGACAACGCTCGGCTTGCACTGGATGCAATCGCGGTAGGCGAATTCAATGCCGCTCATCACTCCCGTGCAAATTTCTTCAATCGATTGCTCCAGGCCGTAAGTTTCCTTCATATAATGCGCCGATCCCTCCATGGTAAGGCGCTTGAAGTGGTAGCGAATGTTGGGTTCGGGCGTTTTGCCGAGTGAACGAAGATAACGCTCGCCCAAGTCGTCCCACCAAGGCATGGAATCGAGCAGGGTTCCGTCCAGATCGAAAATCGCGCCATGAACGCACCGTGGGGCGCTTGGCCACACGACGCCGTGTGCCGTTTCTATGGCAGTTTCTTCCGCAAGTTGGTCTGCTGCCGCTGGCGTGTTTGCCCCAATGAAGTCAAGGGTAGGAATGCTGCCCAAGTTCGCTCCTTACATAATGGACGTAGCCGCAATAACAATAAAGCAGGTGAGCAGGCCCGATACCGCAATGGCCACGCCGCTCATGGCTCCTTCGAGTTTGCCCATTTCCAGAGCCTTCGCCGTGCCTACCGCGTGGCTGCACGTGCCAATGGCCACGCCCTGGGCCACTTTGTTCTTGATGTGAAACAAATTGGCCAGCATAGGCGAGAAGATGGCGCCCATAACGCCCGTGGTCATGACGGCCGCCATGGTGATAGACGCCGTTCCGCCCAGCTCTCCGGTCACGGCAAGCGCGATGGGAGCGGTGGTCGATTTCGGCAGTGTGGAAAGCGCCACTTGGTCGCCCAGGCCGAACAGCTCGCACAGTCCGTATGCGCTCACCATGGAAACGGTGGATCCTACCAAGCATCCTATGAAAATCGGCAGGAAATTGCTCTGCAGAATCTTGCGTTGTTGGTAAATGGAGAACGCCAACACAGCAGTGGCGGGGCCGAGCATGGACGAAATGAGCGTTGCTCCCTTTTCGTACGAATCGAGGGGGATGTTGAACACGGTAAGGCCGATCATAATGATGGCCACCGTGACGAGCAGGGGGTTGAGGAGCGGGGAATTCGTTTTGCGGTTAAGCCACACGGCGAACGCGAACACGCCAATGCTCAGCGCCAGGCTTCCGCCTGCTTCAAGAATTGATGCGAAATCCATGGCTATTCTCCTTCGGTCTCGGTTGTGAACACGCCACGCAGGTGGACGTCTTTGCCGGCACGTTTGCCCGCGATGTATTTCTGCAAGCGTCCAACAAGAATAACTGTGAGCGCCGTGGAGAGGAACACGAGCACGGTGGTGATGATGCATACGAGTGCGAACCAGCCGATGCGGTCGCCGATCATGGGGAGGCATCGCAGAATCGTGACGCCTGCGGGAATGAAGAATACAGGCATGTATTTCAGCAGGAAGCTTGATACGAGTTCGATTTTGCTCTCGTCAATCATGCCCGAAATCAGCAGCGAGAGCAGAATACCCATGCTGCAGATGTTCGCAGGAACCTCGACGGGCAAATGGACCGAAACCGCTTCGCCGATGTAGCAAACGCCGGCAAGGAAGGCCAGCTGAATGAAGAAAAGCGTAAGTCGCTTGCTGTGGAATTTGATGCGTTCTCGCATGGGCGGGTCATCTCCAGGCTTTCGATAAAAGGGGTCGCCATCGTACACCCGCATGGAGCTGCTCTTGGAAATGTGAAAAAACGTCCATGGCACTTTGGCAGCATCTTCACGTTTTGCAAAGTAGCCTTCAAAAGTTGAATTTCATTTTTGACCTGCGCTTTGCGTGGGTTTTACGTTCGTGCGACATGATGATTCCAGCGAATTGGACTTTTCCCGCGCTCGTCGAAAGGGGTTTGATTCTTTCGCGAAACTCTCGCGGCGAGCATACGATAGGAGCTTTTGCGTTTGCGGAAAGGGGTCTGTCATGGAGCTCGCGATTTTGCTTGCGGCACTCGTGGTAACGCTTGCCGTGTGTTTTGCGGCGCTTCGTTTGCTTGCCTATGAATTTGATTGCGTGTGCGGTCCGAGCGTCAATGGACGTCAGCGTGCGCAGCGCGTACGTCAGGAACTGGTCGATTTGAGCTGACGGGCTGTTCGAGGCGAGCTGGCGAACCGTTCGATTCGGATTGACGGCCGACGAGCCGTTCGACTTGGACTGTCGGGCTGTTCGATCGGCGCTTGCCGATGCTCGCCGACGTTTGTCGCCGTTCGCGATGCTTGTCATGGGGCGCGATGGCCGTTTTCGCGGTGGCGTTGCCGTCCTCTTCTGTTTTGCGCGCGTCGTCGCTATACAATGGTGCAGATTAAAAAAACGCTGCAGTAAACGCTGCCGACCAAGTGGCATTCGAAGGAGCGATTATGGAAGAAGACGTGTGCACGGCAAGCTTCGATGAGGCGGCCGGATTGCCCGAATTGCTCGGCATCGAGCAGGTGAGCGATGGCTGGATTAAGAAATATATTCTGACGTATCGCTTGCCGAATGGGCGCGAGCTGAAATATGACGTGGTTTCGCGCAAGGGCCTTGAGGAATATCGCAGCGAAATCGAGACGCTGGGAACCGTTGCGCCCCAGGTTGATGCGGTGTGCATTGTGGGCCATACGGCGAACGATGAATTCCTGCTCATTCGCGAATTCCGTTTCCCCATGAATCGCATGTGCGTGGCGTTTCCCGCTGGTTTGCGCGAGCCTGGCGAGGACATCGTGGAATGCGCGGCCCGCGAGTTGCGCGAAGAAACCGGCTTCGATTTGGTGCGCGACGAGTGCGGCCAGCCGGTGAGCGCACGTGCATGCGTGCAGCCTGGTTTTTCGTCGCTCGGCATGGGCGACGAGAGCATCGCCATGGTATTTGCCGAGGTGGAACGTGTGGCCGAGCCGCGCAGCGAGTCGACCGAATTTATCGAGTCATTCCTTCTTCCGCGTGCCGAGGTGCCGATGTTTCTGAGCGAGAATCGCGATCCGCTTTCTATTCGTTGCCAGCTGGTGCTTGAGATGGTGGCTCAGCCGCCGTTCGAATTTGGCGTGAAGGCGGGTGCGTAAGTGGCGCAAAACGAGCAGTTTCAAAACCCATCGCGCGATAAACGTGGCGCGCGTGATGGCCAAGGTGGCCAAGAAGCGCGTCGCTCGAGCGCACGAGGCGATTTCTGGGGGCGAGATTCGCGCAAAAGCGGGCCAAGTGGTCGCGGTGCTTCGCGTGGCAATGGCGCGTCGCGTGGCAATGGGGGGTCTCGCGGTGAACGGGGATTTCGTGGCAATGGTCGACCCCATAACGATTGGGAGTCCCGTGGCGATGGCGCGTCCCGCAGCGCTCGCGGCGATGTTGAGCTGGCGGCCACGGAGCCCGCTTTCGAACCATTGCCTGCGCAGTATCCCCTCATGGTGGGCAACATCGACGGCGGGCGCAAGGTCGAGGTGCTGTGTCGCGACAAGGGCGCTGCCCAGTTCGCGGCGCGTCTTCGCAAAGTGGCGAAAGACCGCCGCAAGTGGGCGCGCGACAACGACATTTCGTGCTATCGCGTTTACGATGCCGACCTGCCCGATTTCGCTGTAGCTATCGACCGATATGACGGCGTATGGAAGAGTGAAGGCGAGAGCTGCCTGGTCATAGCTGAGTACCAAGCGCCGAAATCGATTGATGCAGCCAAAGCTGCCGCCCGTCTGGACGATGCGGTGGAAATCGCTTCGGCAACGCTCGGCATTCCTCGCGAGCGCGTGTTCTTGAAGACGCGCCGTCGCGAAAAAGGCGGCGGGCAATATACCGACCAGCAAAAAGAGGGGCATGTGCTCTATACGCAGGAATCGGGCAACGTGTTCGAGTGCGACCTGGGTTCATATTTGGATACGGGCATTTTCCTCGATCACCGCGTGACGCGCGAAATGGTTGGAAGCATGGCCGAGGGCAAGTCGTTTTTGAACCTGTTCTCGTACACGGGTACCTGCACGGTTCATGCGGCGGTGGGCGGCGCAAAATCGACGCTTACGGTCGATTTATCGCAGACCTATTTGTCGTGGGCGCATCGCAATATGGAATTGAACGGCTGCGATGGCCCCGAGCACGGCTTCGTGCGCGCCGATGTGTTGCAGTGGATTGAACGTGAGGCGCGCGGGTGGCGCCGCTTCGATTTGATTTTCGTGGACCCGCCTACGTTTTCGAATTCAAAGGCCATGGGCAAAAACACCTGGAGTGTGCAGCGCGACCACGTGAAGCTGTTGACGAATGTGGTGCGCTTGCTCGAGCGCGACGGCGTAGCGGTGTTCAGCTGCAACCTGCGCAATTTCAAGCCTGATGTTGAAGCGCTTGCCGAGGCGGGCGTGGCAATTGAGGATATTACGCCGCAGACCATTCCGCACGATTTCGAGCGCAATGCCAAAATCCATTGCTGCTATTTAGTTCGCAAGGCCTAGGCGGAAGAAGCCGGACTGGCCTGCGCTCGACTTCTTTCCACAGATAACGGAAGTTGTTTATTGATGCAATGTGACGGTTGCACGAAAATGACGCCGATGAAGGCAGCTGACGTTGTTGGTGCGAACAATATTTTTTTGAATGCGGAAGGGGAATCGGAATGGTTGACGAGAAACTGATCGAGAAGATGTGGTGCAACGTTCCTGAAGCGCCCGAGTTCCGAGAGAATATTGAGATTGTCGAGGTAAGCGAGCCTGGGTATGTGCATTTCACGATGGACATTCCCAAAAGCTTGGGCAATTATCGCGGCGGTATCCATGGCGGCACGGGCTATTTCATTGGAGAAATCGGCTGCGGGTTCGCGACGTATTCGTTTGGCGTGAACAACGTGTGCAATTCCGCGAGCATCAATTTTTTCAAGGCGGTGCCGTGCTGCAAGGTCGACGTGACGACCGAGCCTTTGCACAAGGGCCGCTCGACCGCTGTGATTCGCGTGACCACGCGCGAGGCGGCGACGGGCAAGCTGCTGTTCCAGTCGACGCACAATATGTTCCTCATGGGGCCGATTGAATAACGTGCCGAAACGGCGATGCAGCGGTCGCTTTGGGCGAACGCCGTTTGCGCTCGATTCACGCATTCGACGGCTGCTTGGTGCTGCGTTGCAAGGCTTTTCGCGGCGTGTTGTTTCTGGGGCCACTTTGAGCCGGCCGTCTGCTTACTTTTCGCAATTTCCATTTTGCGAGCTATCCGTCTATGGCGCAGCCGCCCTCAACCGCCCGCTGGACGCGATATATATTGGAAAACAAAAAGCGCTGGATGCGTGTGTTGCATCCAGCGCTTTTCTTGTTGGCTTGCGTTGGCCCTCGGTTCGCGTTGGCCTGCGCTGAGTCGCATCGCTTTGCGCGCGAAGATCTTCGGCGGTGTCGCTTTTAGCGAATGGTGATGCCTTCGGGCAAATCGATTGCGCGGAAGTCGAATTCGTCGTCTTCCTGTTCCTCGGTGGGCGCGACGACCTCCTCAACGACGGGCGCGGGTTGGCCGAACGCCTCGTCGAACGCATCAAAGCTTGCGCGCGGCACGGCGAACACGATGGTTTTGATGACGCCAGGGTGAGCTGCAATCCATTGCTGGAAAAGCTCGATGACTTGGGCGGGTTGGAAGCCTTGGCGTCCGCATGCGTAGGCGTTCACGATGAGCGTTTCGATTTCGTTGGCAGCCGCGATGTTGAGCATGGTTTCGATGCGGGCCGCCAGGCAATCGAGGCATTCGCGTTCGGAGCGATGGTTTTCCAGGGCGCGCTCGCGGTTGGGCTCGGGCACGGCGATGACGCTCGCCTCGCGAATCTCGCCTTCACGAATGAAAACGACGTTCGGCAAGTACATCGCGCGGCTCGTGAGCAGCATGCCGCACATGTAGCTGCGGTTTTGGTCGTGGTAGGTCGATTTCATACCGCACAGAACAGGGTAGAGGTTGCTTTCCGAGCACAAGATTTGCTCGGGGCCGAAGGAGCCGTCCTCGTAGGCACCGCCGGGGCGCGTGTAAGAAACGGGGTCGACGATGGCGGTTTTGCCTTGTGCACGGCGAAGCGCGGTGGTGGTGAAATCGGTGGTCACCTGGGTTTCGGTTGCCTCGGCGGTGGGCTCGGGCAACTCGAGCGCGAGCGCGTCGCCGTCTTCGTAGACAACAGCGGCATCGATGGTCGCTTGGGTTTCTTTGGCGAATGCGCCTTTCATAAGAGCCAAATGCTTGCTTGCTTCAGCGCGGCGCTCATCGCGAGTGGGCATGATTTCCTCCCTTGGTCGGAATTTCGATTTCGCCGCCGATTGTAGTTGAATGCGCGCCGCACAACAACGCAGCCCAGCCGCATGTCGCGCAATTGCAATGTTGGGAGTCAATAGCTTCTAAAAGGCTTCTACATTGAAATAGAAGCAAGCTTGTCAAACGAATGTTAGTAACTAAGAGATATATAAGTATATAAAAGTTTCTCATATAGAAGCGACCAGTTGCGCCTCTGGAATCTGGCGGGCGTAACGTTTTCGTAGCGGCGATGGTGACAGGTCGCTGTGGGCTAAGCGTGCGTTCCAAGCGCAAAAGCTGACTTCTCTACTCCTACCTGCGTTTTCTTCAAGGGGTTCGTAAATACGGCCCCTTTCTTTGCTCATATGTCGCACATGCGAACCTTCCGGCGTCAGGGCTTTCTTTGTAGGAAATGAAAGTAGGTCGCTGCCCATTTTGGCCATTTTCGTTGCGAAATGGCACTTCCGCAGAAACAAAAGGGATCGAATAATCAAGGTAATTATCTTTGGGCGAAAGGAGCCGTGCATGAAAGTAGGAAGGGTCAAGCAATGGGCGCATAAGGCGGGAAGCATGAAGGAGGCCACACCATGAAGCGATTGAAAATGGCGATTGCGGCGCTGCTCGCATTCGCACTGCTTCCCTTGATTGGGAGCACGGCTTTGGCCGACGAATCGAGCGCGTCGTCGCGCGCGGAACAGATTCGCGCGGCAGCAAACATTGAGACGATCGCCGACGCATCGACGATGGGCGATTGGTCTGGCGTCGTCGAAAATACCACCCAAAATATCGGTCGTATTTGGACCGATAAAACGGTATCGACTAACGATATTGACATTTCAGGCGCCATGAGCGCTACGGTTTCTAAGGACGATTCCGATTTCATCACGGCGCTTTCGGTGCTTTCTTCTACGTCGAACATCGCGTCGACGTCGACCACGCCGCTCGACATCGTGCTTGTGCTCGACGCATCGGGATCTATGGATGACGACATGACCGGCGGAAAACGCATCGACGCGCTGAAGAATGCCGCGAATGCGTTTATCGACGAGATCGCTACACAAAATGCGAGTATTTCCGACGCATCGAAGCGGCATCAGGTTTCTATCGTGAAGTTCGCCGGCAAGAAGTCAAGTAAGGTTGGCAACGACACGTATCGCAAGGATGGGTACACTTACAACTACAGCCAGGTCATGAAAAACATGACGGCGTGCAGTGAAACGACGAAGAGCTCGTTTAAAGACACCATCAACGCCATTAAACCGGCGGGTGCTACGAATGCGGCTGCCGGCATGGAGCTTGCGCAGGGTCAAACCTCCAACCGAGCCGATGCTAAAAAGATTGTTATTTTCTTCACCGACGGCACGCCGACGACTCAAAGTGACTTCTCGGATGAGGTGGCATCGGATGCCATTTCCGCCGCTAAAGCCATGAAAGACGCGGGCGCCTCGGTGTATACCATCGGCATTTTCAAGGACGCGAACCCGAGCGCCGATCCGAATGCAACCACCAACGAAAACAAGTTCATGCAGGCGGCTTCGAGCAACTACCCTGCAGCTGCCTATACCTATACACAATACTGGTGGGGTGGCGAGTGGAAGTGGAGCTTCGGCAATCGCGCTGAAGGGTCCGACTTCTATAAGTCTGCTTCGAGCGCGAGCGAGCTCTCGAAAATCTTCGAAGACATCTCGAAGGAAATCGTGAAGGGCACGGGCTATCCCACCGACGCTCGCGAGGGCTTTGAGATGAGCGATGGCTACATCACGTTCGACGACTCGCTGGGCTCGTACATGCAGGTTGACGCATTCAAAGCGATCGTGGTGAACAACCATGTGTTTAGCGACGTGACGAAAACCTCGACCGATACCGCCGACACCTACACATTTGCAGGCACGACCGAACTGAACGGCAAAACTGCGAGCCTGGGCAATATCGTGATCACCGTGACGAAATCGAGCGACGTGGCCACGGGCGATAAGGTTCAGGTTAAAGTTCCCGCGGGCCTTATTCCGCTGCGCAACTTCAATGTGAACGAAACTGCGGGCACTATGACGGTAAGCGATACGTATCCGCTGCGCGTTTTCTTCACGTCGAGCATTAAGCCCGATGCGCTTGCGCTTGTCGCGAACCCCGATGAAGCCATGGCGAAATACATCGCGGCCAACACCGAAAACGGCAAGGTGAATTTCTACGCGAACGCGTTCACTCCGGGTGCCGCGTTGGGCGATACCGTTTCGCACTTCAATCCTTCTAAGGGCAATGCGTATTACTACTTCACGAGCGATACGCCCATTTATTCTGATGAAGCGTGCACACAGCCTGCGACTCGCGGCGCGATCGCGGCGGGTGGAACGCATTACTACCAGAATCATTTCTTTGCGATGGGCGAAGGCGGCGCTGCCGTTTCTCAAACGGAAGTCGTGAGCTTCCCATCTGGCACGGCCGAGCAATTTTCGGGCGCTCTTGCGTACGACGCCAGCGGCAATGCCTATTTCAAGGCCGGCACGGCACGTTTGACGTATATCGATGAACTCGCGAAGTCGAAGGCGGAAAATATCACCGGCACGGCGACTGACGTGCTGAACCCGAAGTGGAACAGCGAGACGTCGACCTCGGCCGCGACGACGGTTATTCCGCATTTGGGCAACAACGGCAAGCTGTCGGTTGAAATTCCGGGAACGCTGGCGGTTTCGAAGACGCTCGATATGCCTGAGGGTTTCGATGCGGCCGCTTATGCCGACAAGTCATTTGATTTCGAGCTCACGGTAGAGGCTGCGGCGGGTAAAACGCTGTATGCCGAAGTGAAGAACGCCGCGGGAGACGTGTGCGGCGACCCGTTTGAGCTGACGTTTGACGAGAATGGAAAGGCAACGCATTCGATTAAGGCCGATGAAACGCTGTACGTGTATGGCGTTGCTCCGAATGCCCACTATTCGGTTGAGGAGTTGCTGAATGTGCCTGCCGACGATGGCTCGCTGACGCATGCGAACCCTGGTTTCTCGCAGTCGTCTCCGACCGATGCCGAAGGCAAGGCGATTGCCACGACGGGCACGGTTGCAGCGGGCGAGGTTACGAAGGCCAAGTTCGTGAACGCGTATGCCGCGCAGGGTACGCTGAAAGGCGAAACTGCGCTTGCGGGCGCGAAGACCCTCAACGGCCGCGATTGGCTGTCCAGTGACAAATTCACGTTTGTGCTGAAAGATGCCAACACGTCTGTGGTCGCTCCAATGCCCGAAGGTGCAAGCGATGGCGTGGCTCGTCTTGAGGTAACGCAGCTCGAAGGCACGCCGACGGGCACGCAAGTCGGTTTCCATTTCGGCGACATCGTGTACACGCAGCCTGGCACGTATATCTACCAGATTTACGAATCGGAAGAAATGAGCACCGTTAACCCGGGCGTTTCCATGTCGCAAGCTTTGTACGAGGTGAAAGCTGTTGTCGCCGACAAGCATGATGGCACGCTTTCGGTTGAATCTGCTATGACGAAGCTTGCGGACGATAACGGCGTTGAATTCAAAACTCCCGAGGCCGCCGAGCTCGCTGCGTTTACGAACACGTTCAGCGACAAGAGCGTGACGTGGAACCCGAGTGGTACGAAAACGTGGAACGACGCAACGGGTCAGCGCACGCTTGAGTCGGGCATGTTCTTCGTGATGGTGAAAACGACTGACGCTTCGGCTCCGTTGCCTGAGGAGGATGGCGTCGAGGTCGTGACGGGCAAAACCGCCGCTGACGTTGACTACCGCGGCGTGGTGTCGACAGTTTCGGCGGGCGGAGGCATCGCGTTCCCCCAGGCGACGTTCAGTCTGAGCGATTTGGGTGGCGCGCAAAGCAAGACGTATGTCTACGAAATTACTGAAGTGGTGAAGGTCGGCAATGCGTGGGTCGATGCGAAAGACCTGGCTGCTGGCCAAGGTTTGCCCGGCGTGACGTATGACCCCACAGTGTGGCAGGCGACCGTTATGGTGAAGAGCGAGGTCGTGGGTGATAATGCCCATATCGAGCTGAGCGTTGCGTACTCTAAGCAGGGTGCCACGACCGATGCGGAAGCTGTTCAGACCGACGCGAAGGCGTTTGCATTCGAAAACAGCTACAGTCCCGAACCCGCTGCGGCCACGATTTCTGGCACAAAGGTGTTCCAGGGTCGTGCGATGACCGAAGCTGAGAGCTTCGGGTTCGGCCTGGTGCCGGCTAACAAAGCCGCGACTGACGCGCCCGGCGCCGATTTTGCGAAGCAGGCAACGGTAAGCGGCTTGGCGAACGGCGGGTCGAAGGGTTTCGGCTTCGGTGGGCTGTCGTTTAACAAACCTGGCACGTATACGTTCAAGATGGTCGAGAACGCTTACTGCGGCGAGGCGCTGAATTCCGAAGCTGCACAAGCGAGCAACATCGCCTTTGATACCCATGAGTGCCTGGTGACGGTCAAGGTGACCGACGACCATTCGGGCGCTTTGCGTGCCAAGGTTTCTTACGATGGTGGGAATACCTTTACCAACGTGTATTCCGAGGAAAAGACGTACGGTAGCTTTGGCGGCCTTGCGGTGGAGAAGACGCTCAATGGTCGCACGATGCATGCGGGCGAGTTCGCTTTCAACATCGAAGGAGCCGATGACGCCTCGAAGGCACTGCTTAAGCGCGTTGACGAAAACTGCAGTGGCGTGCTCCGGTTCAGCAATCCGAACGATCGCGCCGCAGGCGTGGCCGACGTCATGAAGCCGATCGACGGCATCACGTTTACGCAGGCCGACGCGGGCAAAAGGTTCGAGTTCGTCGTGAGCGAGGTTGTTCCTGGCGACGATGCCAAGCTTGCTGGCGTGACCTACGACGAAGCGACCCATAAGGTTGAGATTGCCGTAAGCCTGAAGGACGGCATAAGCCTTGATGTGGCGACGTATGTTGACGGCAAGCTGGTTGAAAGCGGCACTCCGACGGTGGCTTTCACCAATATCTACGCACCGGCAAATACGGAATATGCCACGACGAACTTCGGTTTGAACAAGGTTCTTGAGGGCCGCGATTGGACCGAAAACGATAGCTTCTCGTTTGAAATTACGGCCGAAACCCAAGGCGCTCCCATGCCTTCCGGCGGCGCGACTGCGACTGCCCAGCCGGCGAGCGCCAAAGATGGCGAGGCGGTGGCGTTTGGCTTCGGTAGCATCAGGTTCACGGCGGACGATATGGTCATCGATGGCAGCGCAGTCACGAGCAAGACGTTCGTCTATGCCGTGCGCGAGATTGTGCCCAACCCCGCGAAGGCTGGCATCCAATACAGCACGAATGTCGCGAAGATTTATGTGACGGTGACCGACGACGGCGAGGGCCACCTGGTTGCTACGTCCTCGACCGAGAACGGCACATTCGTGAACAAGTACGAAACAAGCCTCAACTACACGGCTGCTGGTGGACTGACGCTGACGAAGACCTTGAACGGCCGCGACATGACCCAGGGCCAGTTCCAGATTCAGGTTGTGCCTCATGACGAGGCGTCGGCTGCAGTGCTTGGTCTGACCATGAACGGCAAGGTGTTCGATATGCCTGCTGCCAAGGATGGTAAGGCGGCGAGCGTGCCGGTATGCAGCGATGTGGAATTCACGCAGTTCGACGCGGGCAAAACGTTCACGTATACCGTTTCCGAGCTTGGCGACGCGGGCAACGGATACACCTTCGATAAGGTTGATCGCACAGTGACGATTTCCGTGAGCGATGATCCCGCTACGGCAACGCTTACAGCGACCACGACGGTTTCCGGTGGTCCTGACGCTGCGACGTATACCTACAAGACGGGTGATAGCCCAGCGGCTGTTGCGGCCAAAGTGGCGTTCACGAACAGCTATTCCGCTTCGGGAAGCGTTGACGTGAATGCGACGAAAACCTTGAGCGGCCGCGCATTGGTTGAAGGCGAGTTCGCCTTTGGCGTGCAGTATGCCGAAGGGGAAGCGGCGGGCAGCGACGTGCTTACGGCGACGAGCGCGGCCGACGGCACGGTTGCATTCGGCACGTTGAGTTTCGATACGGCGATGCTGAACGAGCTGGTCGCGAAGGGCTCTGCCACGCCGATGACAAGCGATAACGGCGACGCAACCTGGACTATTCCGTGCATTGCGTACGAGAAAACTGACGGGCTCTCCGATCGTGGCATTACCGCAACGACTCAGTCGATTCCGTTCACCATCAATGCTGTCGATGACGGTTCTGGCGCGCTTGCTGTGACTATCGAGGCTGGCGATAAGGGGTTGGCTTTCGAGAACACGTACGGAACGGGCGAGGCGTCGGTGAGCGTGACGGGCGTGAAGCGTTTGAGCCACGCCGAAGGCTTGACCCCGAACGACATCACGGGCAAATTCACGTTCACCATTACGGCGAATGAAGAGGGCGCTCCCATGCCTTCCGGCGGCGCGACTGCGACGAATGCCGCTGATGGAAGCATCGATTTCGGCAAAATCGTGTTTACGCTCGATGCTCTGAACAAGGCGCTGGGCACCACGCAGCAAGGAGCGGCTCTTGACACTGGTGCGGCAAGCATTCAGTCTGCAGCTCCTGCCGCGAATGATGTCGTGGCTGCGGGCACGACCGCGGGCGTCGAGGTTGCGGGCGATTCCGCAACGCCTGCGCAGGCGGCGACGGGCGATGGTCTTGCTGACAATGCTGTCGATGGTGCGGCGAATGCCGACGGTTCTGGTCAGGGTGCGGTTCCTGTGAGTGACGATGCAGTTGGACTTGCTGCGGCGAGCGGCGCTGAGCCTGCAGCGGTTGACACCGCTTCCGGCACAAGCGATGCGGCTCCGAGCGGCAATGCCGACAACCAGGCGACAGCTCCTGCGGCTTCTGTCAACGCTGTAGCGGCTGCCAATGCGGCAACCGTTAATGCGGCGGCGAGCGTTCAGAGTGCTGCTCCTGCGGCGCAAGCTGCCACGGTGCGTTCCCGTGTGTTCACCTATACGATTACCGAAACTGGCAGCGCGCCTGGTGTTATCAACGATACCAGCGTGAAAACGGTGAGCTTCAAGGTGACCGATAACGGCAAGGGCGAGCTGACGGTTGAACGTGTCGGCGACGAGACCAAGCCGATGTTCGAGTTCACCAATGCGTACAGCGTTACCCCCGTTGATTCGAGCGTAACCGACCAGATTCCGGTCTCGAAGTCGCTCGTGGGACGCGAGCTGGTCGAGGGTGAGTTCCTTTTCGAGCTTGTTGAAAACGGTCAGGTTGTGGCGCGGGGCGCGAATGACGCTGCGGGCAACGTGGCCATGAGCGCGGTTACGTATACGATGGCTGGCAAACACGACTACGTTCTGCGCGAGGTGGGCGCTGGCACGACGCATAATGGCGTGACGTTCGACGGCAAATCAATCGCGATTCACACGAAAGTGGTCGATAACGGCGAAGGTAGCTTAGTGGTTGAGCATGCACTCGCTACGGATGATGCCAATGCTGCGTTTGTGAATACGTACGCGCACGGCACGACGAGTGTGGTGCTTGGCGCAACGAAGGTGTTGAGTGGCAAGGCCTTGGCCGATGGCCAGTTCACCTTTGTGCTGACTGCGGAAGACGGTACGGTTTATCAGGCGAAGAACGATGCTGCGGGATCGGTTGCGTTCCCCGCGCTGACGTTCGCGGAACCTGGCACCTACGTGTATACGATTTCCGAGGTGAACGACAAGCAGGCGAATGTGACCTACGATACCGCGACGTACCAAGTCATCGTGAACGTGGTCGACGATGGTCAGGGGAATTTGGTCGCGACGGTGGCTTACGATGGTGGCGCGGCCCCGACGTTCAAGAATTCCTATACCGAACCTCCTGCTCCTACGCCCACGCCAGGCGGTGGCGCAACGACGCCGAAGAATCCGGTTGTGAAGCTGTTCTCGAAGACGGCCGACGATGCCGGGTTGATGCTTGGCGCGGCTGCGGTTGCGGCTGGGCTGGCGCTGGTGGTTTGCGGCGCGGCTGCTTGCTGGCGTCGTCGCAGCTAGCGAAGGGCGAGCGGTAGTGAATAGAACGGCCCCGAGGAATCGGGGCCGTTCTGCGTTTAGGTGCCGAAGTTCTTATTGCTTGCGAGGGGCGAGCAATCGTTCCGCGTTTGGGTGACGAAATTCTTATTATGACCGAGAAGCAACTGCCTATCTGGCCTCGATTGTGAAGAACTGGTGATTGGCAGGTATTCTCGGAAATTCGGTCTTGCATTAAATGCTGAGGCTGGTAATATATTTTCTTGCCTTAAGGCACCTAACATATTGCGGGGTGGAGCAGTCTGGTCAGCTCGTCGGGCTCATAACCCGAAGGTCATCGGTTCAAATCCGGTCCCCGCGACCAAAAGTTTCAGCAGGT
>OLNJ01000607.1_pt1 | contig 27706 bp, 24 predicted proteins | sample 1672191 | NCBI WGS metagenome assembly OLNJ01 (sample SAMEA3136657, study PRJEB25190) | human gut metagenome | biome: human gut; feature: human-associated habitat; material: faeces | place: Austria | collected 2013 | reverse complement strand
TAATATGAAAGGGACAAATTCTTAAGATTTTCTTATGATTATTCACTTTTCGCAGCCGAAATCCAATTCTTCTATTCGTTCCGCTGTATACATTTTTTATCTCACCTTTTTCCCCTTGTCTTCCACCCACATAAAAATAATGCCTTTTTATTATATCATTTCACATATACTATTTTCCAGAGAAATTGTATTGACAATCCCTATAAAACAAGCTTATAATACAGTAAATTAATACTTACCTAAGAAGAGCGATGTTGTTCACAACATGGCTCTTTTTGCTTTTCAGAGGGAAAATAGCTTCCCTGACCGGAATAAGTAATGTCTTCATATGTTCTGAAAGAAAGGTAAAGTATAAAAATTATGAGGGAGGGAACGATTTATGGATTCTTTAAACGAAATTGTTACCAGAATTGATGACTTTGTCTGGGGACCGGTGATGCTGATCCTGTTGGTCGGAACCGGTATCTTCCTGACTGTGCGCACCAGATTTCTCACATGGCGTAATCTTGGCTATGCGCTGAAAAGCACACTCAGCAAGGAAGCCCGCACCAAGAACCGTGGACAGGGAGATGTATCACCTTTTTCCGCACTGACAACTGCACTTGCAGCCACCATCGGTACCGGAAATATCGTCGGTGTTGCCACAGCTATGGTTTCCGGCGGTCCCGGAGCTCTGGTATGGATGTGGATTTCCGCAGCCTTCGGTCTGACTTCCAAATTCAGTGAATGTATGCTGGCCATCAAATATCGTGAAGTCAATGCAAAAGGCGAAATGAGCGGCGGTCCTATGTACACCATGAAAAAAGGACTGAAAAACAAAACCTTTGGTGCCATTCTTGCATGGCTGTTTGCACTTTTTGCTGTTATCGCTTCCTTTGGTATCGGAAACATGACACAGGGCAACTCCATTGCCAGCGCACTTCACTCCACATTTAATGTGCCGACACAGATTTCCGGAGTTGTAATCACTGTTTTATCCCTGGTCATCATTGTAGGCGGAATCAAATCCATCTCCAAAGTTTCCGCTGTTGTTGTTCCTACCATGGCAATCTTTTACGTTATCTGCGGTCTGATCGTAATCATTGGAAATATTTCCAATCTGCCTTCCGGTCTGGCCATGATCTTCAAAATGGCTTTCTCCGTAAAAGCAGTGGGCGGCGGACTTTGCGGTTCCATCGTTGCTTCCATGATGAATGCCATGAGATTCGGTGTTGCACGTGGTGTCTTCTCCAATGAAGCTGGTATGGGTTCCGCTGCAATCACAGCAGCCGCAGCAACCACTGATAATCCTGTACGTCAGGGCTACATAAACATGACCGGAACCTTCTGGGATACTATCGTTGTATGTACCATCACCGGACTGGCAATTGCCTCCTCCGGAGTACTTGGAACAACAAATGCAGCCGGAGAACTTCTCACAGGCTCTGACGTTACTATCGCAGCTTTCGAAACTATCCTGGGTTCTGCAGGCGGCTGGCTGGTAACCATCGGCATTACATTATTCGCTTTTTCCACCATCCTTGGCTGGGAGTATCATGGTGAAAAAGCTTTCGAGTACCTGTTTGGAACACACAAATATAATATGGTCTACAGAATCATATTTTCACTGGTAGTCTATATCGGATGTACCCAGACTCTCAGCCTGGTATGGAACTTCTCCGATATCGCCAATGCACTGATGGCTATCCCGAACCTGATCTGCATGCTCCTGTTAAGCGGCGAGATTGCCAAAGATGTAAAAGAATTCCAGCCGGAGATTAAAAAATAATATCCTACATAAAAGAGAGACCAATCCGCACAAGATGGTCTCTCTTTTTACTGCAATTTTTTTTCATTTCACCATTGCCCTTACACTTTTTTGTGGTAAACTGTAAAAAAATCATACGTAAAAGCCGAGGTGTAATATGCTCAATAAATTTAACAGCTTTATGGAAAAATGGATGCCCTTTGTAACGCCGGTCTGCCTTATGGTGGGCGTACTTTTTCCGGATATTGCAAGGCATGGTGTACCTTATGTCACCTATGTTTTTGCTTTTATGACCTTTATCGGAGCACTGAAATCCAGGTTCCGGGATATAGCAAATGTATTTAAACGTCCACTTCCTCTGATCCTGATGTTTCTGGTTTTACATATTCTGATTCCGGTGACCGCCTATGGTGTGGGACTTCTGTTTTTTCCGGAAAATATTAATTATATTACCGGAATTGTACTGGAGTTTTCGGTTCCTGTTGCAGTGATCAGCCTGATGTGGGTATCCATTTATAATGGAAACAATCCCCTTTCCCTTTCACTGGTCATTTTGGATACCATCCTTTCTCCCTTTCTGATTCCTGCCACACTGAAAATCCTGGTTGGATCCAATATTAAAATGGATACTGCTGGAATGATGAAAGAACTGGTATTTATGATTGCTCTTCCGGCAGTGATCGCCATGTGCCTTAATGAATTCAGTCATGGAAAAGTAATGGAAACCTGGCCAAAAAAACTTGCACCTTTTTCAAAAATGTGTCTGATTTTTGTGGTGACTTCCAATTCCTCCAAGGTTTCTCCCTATATAAAGCATCTGAATGGAGAACGTCTGGCTGTAACAGCTATAATTCTGGTACTGTCTGCCAGCGGATATGCCATTGGCTGGCTGATCGCCATAGTTACGAAACAGAATAAGGAAGCTACTGTTTCTATGATCTATGGCTCCGGCATGCGTAACATCAGCGCCGGTGCAGTGATCGCCGGTGCATATTTTCCTGCAGAATGTCTGTTTCCGGTTATGATCGGAACCCTGTTCCAGCAGATTCTGGCTGCATTTTACGGAAGCCTTGTGCGCCGGGTACAAATGTCACAACGTAAAAAAGAAGATATTTGATCCATAATAATTGACGAAAAAATACGAATGTGCTTTAATTAATTTAACTACTTGACTATGTCAATACTATATTTTTTCACATGCATCATATTCTTAAGAAGAACAGGAGGAAAATCAAATGGGACTTATAGCAATCAGCAGTCTGATGCTCTTGGGTGGTATGTATCTGATGATCGCATTCGCATGGTGGCTTCTGCAGATCATTGCCAACTGGAGAATCTTTACCAAAGCAGGAGAGGACGGATGGAAAAGTATTATTCCAATATATGGCGATTATATTTCTTATAAAATCGCATGGCAGCCTGCATATTTCTGGCTGACTCTCATCCTGGGAATCGTATCCTCTTACCTGCAGGGAACCCTGGAAACAAAGGAAAGCTTAACGGTCTACATGCTCGTCATACTGATCAAAATCATACTTGTCGTCATCAGCATTCTGTATAGCATTAAGCTTGCAAGAGCCTTCGGCAGAGGCACAGGATTCGCCATTGGCCTTATCTTCTTACAGCCAATCTTCATGCTGATCCTCGGCTTCGGCGATGACAGATATTATGGACCAGATAAATAAACAACCTCTAAATAAAAAAATCCTCATTGATTCTGGTAAAAACGTTTCAGGGGGCTGACCGTACTCCCGATCAGCCCCCTGCATATATTTTACATCTTACAGTTACAATTCTTTTTTACAATTACCCTTCTACCTTCATCTCCCGAACAATCTTACGCAGTTTCAATACCATAGACGGTGCCACAGACAGTTCATCCAGTCCCATGCGTACAAACTCCTCAGTCAGGGTAGTATCTGCACCCAGTTCTCCACAGATGCCGGCCCATTTTCCACATTTATGTGCATTGTCCACTACCATCTGGATCATGCGAAGCAGTGCTTCATGGTGTGGATTATAGAACTCATCCAGTTTCTCATTCTGACGGTCAATAGCCAGTGTATACTGTGTCAGGTCGTTGGTACCGATACTGAAGAAATCTACCATTTCCGCAAGTCTGTCACTGATGATCGCTGCTGCCGGAGTTTCAATCATAATTCCCTGCTCAGGAATCTTGTACTGAATCTCCTGTGCTTTCAGCTCCTTTTCAACCTCTGCCACGATCTCATAGATTTTCTTTACTTCCTCAGTGGAAGTGATCATGGGATACATAATAGACAGATTTCCATATACTGCTGCTCTCAGAAGAGCACGAAGCTGTGTCTTGAAGATTTCCGGCTGCTTCAGGCAGATACGGATTGCACGATAACCCATAGCTGGATTATCTTCATTTCCCAGATTAAAGTAATCTACCTGCTTGTCTGCTCCGATATCCAGTGTACGGATGATCACCTTCTTACCTGCCATCATCTGTACCGCCTGCTTATAGGCCTGGAACTGCTCCTCCTCTGTAGGGAAATCATTTCTGCCCAGATACAGGAATTCACTTCTGAAAAGGCCGATTCCTCCTGCATCATTTTCCATAACATAACCGATATCTCCAACACTTCCGATATTGGCATAAATGTTAATCTTATGGCCATCCAGAGTCACGTTTTCCTTACCCTTAAGTTCCTGGAGCAGTCTGAGCTTCTCTGCTTCTTCCGCCATTTTCTCTGTTGTCTGTGCTTTCACAGTCTCATCCGGCTCAAAGATCACAACGCCCTGGAATCCATCTACAACTGCCTCCATTCCTGTGTGAAGCTCTTCCAGATCCATATCCACACCGATTAACGCCGGAATATTCATCATACGTGCAAGGATTGCTGTATGGGAATTGGTGGAACCGTGAACTGTCACAAATGCCAGGATTTTGTCTTTATCCATCTGTACCGTTTCACTTGGGCTCAGATCATCTGCCACGATGATTGATGGTTCGATAGAACTTAAATCTGCATCATCCTGTCCACTGAGATTACGGACCAGGCGCTCTGAAATATCCTTGATATCTGCTGAACGTGCTTTCATATAATCATCATCCATGGAGGCAAACATTTCAGCAAAATTATCGCCTGTAGCAGCTACTGCATACTCTGCATTGATCTGCTCTGTACGGATCGTGTTCTGGATTGCTTCCAGATAATCGTCATCCTCCAGCATCATCTGATGTACTTCAAAAATAGCGGCACTTGCTTCTCCAACCTCCTGAACAGCTTTATCATAAAGCTTCTGGAGCTGCTCCTTGGATTTTTCCAAGGCTTCATCTACTCGTTTGATTTCTGCCTCCGGATCCTCAACCCGTGTACGTTTTACCTGATAATCATTTTTCTTCAGAACCACAACCGGCCCCATTGCAATTCCCTTATACACAGATTTTCCCTGATAACTCTGCATTGTTTTTTCCTCCTTCTTATTTATGATGAATTTATCCGAATCAAGTAAGTCCCCTGCTGGGGTTGCAAAAAGCAATAAGCAGTTGGTGGGGACTTGCTTGTATCAGGAGGAGTGCAAGCTCCTTCTGATAAACTGCGGAGCAGTTATTCGGTTATGAGCAAGTAGCGAAGCGGATTGCGAATATCCGCTTGAATATGTATATCCCTGGCTGAAATTATAAATTATTCTCAAAAAAATCCTTTAACTCAGCAATTGCGGTATCCTCATCAGCACCCTCTGCACTTACGGTAACTGTATCACCCTGCTTTACGCCCAGAGACATAAGCATCATAAGCTGTGTCAGTTTTTTTGTTTTGTCACCCTTTGTGATCGTACATTCGGACTGGAACTTCTTTGCCTCTTTTACCAGAAGTCCTGCCGGTCTTGCATGGATTCCAAGTTCGTCTTTAACAGTATATTCAAATGATTTCATCCTTTTATTCTCCTCTGATCTTTATTCTTCTTCCCTGTCCATCATTCTCTCCAGATGCATTGCCAGATAACCGATTTCGATATCCGGTATGGGAAGCTTCAGGCTTTTTTCCATTTTACGACAGATTTTCTCAGCTGTCATATAGGGACCGGGAAATTTCACAGACATATAGTCATTCAGACTCATTTTCAGTTTTTCCCCATGAATGGCTCTGGCAACCATATATCGTACATGGTTCATCAAACGGTTATAACCCAGAGACATTATATCAATAGATTTTCCGGTCTCTTCTTCAACCATACAGATACATTCCCTGACTGTTCTGGCGATTTCCATTGCCTGGGAAACATTCTCATCCACAATGGCAGCATGAACATGGAGGGCAATATATCCGATCTCATGTTCATCAATCCTGATTCCCAGTTTTTCTTTCAGAAGGTCACGGATACATCCCGCAACCTTATATTCTTTATAAAACATAATACGGATGTCATCTGTCAGTGGATTACTGATCTGTTCACCGTTCTGTATACGGCGGACAGCGAAATCAAGATGGTCTGCCATGGTAAAAAGAATGGAACGGTCAACCTTTCCAAATTCCTCTTCTGCCTGATCCAGCACCTCATTGGCAAGCTCCAGACACAGTGGCGAAACAGACTTGATAATTTCCTTTGCCTCTCCACGGTCTGTCAGCTCCTTCAGGGAATATACCCTGGCATCTCCGGTTACAGAAACTGTCTGTCCCACTTTTTTGCCAAAAGCAACTCCCTTTCCCATAATCAGACATTCCTGATCATTTTTACTCTCAATTCCCATAAAGGAATTATGATTTAATATTTTCGTTATCCTGTATGACATCCGTATTTTCCCCATCCGGGCAGATATTACTGAAGAACCTCTACCTCAAAAAGCGGTTCCCCTGCCTTTATCTGACCCTCCTTCAAAAGATGGATCCTCTGGTTATCCTCCAGTTCTGTACAGAGAACAGGGGATACGATAGAGGGCGCATTCTGGCTCAGATAATCCAGATCCAGTTTCAGCATAGGATCTCCCTTCTTTACCTCCTGGCCGCTTTCTACCAGCGCCTCAAATCCTTTTCCATTTAATTTTACTGTATCAATTCCCACATGGATCAGCAGACTGATTCCTGACTCTGTGATAAATCCAATGGCATGCTTTGTATCAAAAACAAAAGCTACCTCGCCGTCTTCCGGTGCATATACATAAGGATCTTCCGGTGTGACTACCGCACCGTCTCCCATCATTTTCTGGGCAAAAGCCTCATCCGGTGCAGTGACAAGATCTGCCGCTGTACCACTGATCGGACTGAAAATCACAATTCTGTCCACAACCTTCTGTCCTGCTTCCTCTTTTGGAGTTTCTTTTTCCTGTACCTGTGGTTCTGCTGCTGGTGTTTCCAGTATATCCGGTGCTGTTTCCAGATAATCTTCCAGATTAGACTTGATCACAGTAACGTTAGGACCGTAAATAACCTGTACACCTTGTCCCTTGTGTATCACTCCGGATGCACCTGTTGCTTTCAGAACTCCGTCATTTACCAGAGCTGCATCCTTTACTGTACAACGAAGTCTTGTGGCACAGCAATCCACATCGCTGATGTTTTTCTTTCCGCCCAGACCTCTGGTGATTGCTTCACTGATAGAATCTGCTCCGGCCTCTGTATTCTCACCCTTCTGTGCTTCTTTACGGGCATTTACATCAGCCTTTGTATAAAGCTTAGTTTCTGTATCATCATCCTCACGGCCAGGTGTCTTGAAATCAAACTTTTTAATCATAAATTTGAAAATAAAGTAATATAAGAAGAAATAAATAATACCTACCGGGATAACCCTCATCCAGCTTGTTTTCTCATTTCCCTGGAGAATACCAAACAGGAAGAAATCCAGGAAACCACCGGAGAAGGTAAGTCCTACTGCAATATTCAGCATATGCGCGATCATATATGCACTTCCTGCCAGCACTACCTGAACTGCAAACAGTGCCGGAGCAACAAACAGGAATGAAAATTCCAGAGGTTCTGTGATACCGGTTGCCATACATGCCAGTGCTGCAGACAGCAAAAGACCGCCTGCTGCTTTTTTCTTCTCAGGCTTTGCGCACTGATACATTGCCAGTGCCGCACCCGGAAGGCCAAAGATCATGAAAATAAATTCTCCGGAGAAATATCTGGTTGCGTCTGCGCTGAAATGTGCAATATTAGCAGAGTCAGCAAGCTGGGCAAAGAAAATATTCTGTCCACCCTGAACCATTTTTCCGGCAACCTCCATGGTGCCACCCACAGCAGTCTGCCAGAAAGGCATATAAAATACATGATGCAGGCCAAAAGGAATCAGCGCACGCTTGATCAGACCAAAGATCAGTGTTCCCACATAACCGGTTCCTGTTACCAGTCCGCCCAGTGCATAAATACCATTCTGGACTACCGGCCATACAAAATACAGAAGGATTCCCACAAACATATATACAATCGTGGAAATGATCGGTACAAAACGGGTTCCTCCAAAAAAAGAAAGAGCATTTGGAAGCTGTATCCTGTAGAATCTGTTATGCAGGGCAGCTACTCCCAGTCCTACAATAATACCACCAAACACACCCATCTGGAGTGACTGGATACCACATACAGAGGTAATGGTTCCCTCCAGAACAGTCTCTGCCACCTGTCCGTTGTCAAGGATCTGTCCTGTAACAGTAAGCATGGCATAGATTGCTGTATTCATTACAAAAAATGCAATAACTGCTGATAAAGCTGCAACCTCTTTTTCCTTCTTTGCCATACCGATGGCTACACCTACGGCAAAAATCAATGGCAGGTTATCAAATACCGCACTTCCCACACTGTTCATGATTACCAGCAGGGAGTGAAGTAAAGTCCCTTCACCAAGAATCTTTGTCAGACCATAGGTTTCAATTGTGGTTGCATTTGTAAAAGAACTTCCGATACCGAGAAGCAGTCCCGCTACCGGCAGAATTGCGATGGGAAGCATAAAGCTTCGTCCCACTCGCTGCAAAACGCTGAAAATCTTGTCTTTCATGTGACTCTTATCTACCTTTCCTATTTTAGTTTCTGCGTAAGCAGACATATCTATTTACGGAAATAGCTTCTGCATAAAAGACCCTTTTCAACCGGTTTTTGTACAAAAAAGACATTAACATACATAAACTCTCTCCGTTATGTATAGTTAATGCCTCCAAAAATCGAGTTACACACTACAACTATTGAAAATATATCATGCAAAATTCTCTTTGTCAACCCAAAAATGCTTGCAGGCTGCTGCTTAGATACCCTTAGCTTTTTTTACACATGCTGTCTGTGCTTCAATCACTGCACTGCGCAAACCTTTTTCTTCCAGAACACGGACTGCCTGAATGGTGGTTCCAGCCGGGGAGCAGACCATATCTTTCAGTTCTCCCGGATGTTTGCCTGTCTCAAGCATCAGCTTTGCACTTCCAAGTACAGACTGTGCAGCAAATTTATAAGCCTGTGCCCTTGGCATTCCGTCTGCAACTGCTGCATCTGCCATTGCCTCAAGAAACATAAATACATATGCCGGTGAACTTCCGGAAACTCCTACCACTACATCCATAAGATGCTCCGGAACCACTTCTGTCTTTCCAAAGGTATTGCACAGCTCCACTGCCATCTGTGTTTCTTCCTCTGTTACCAGATTGTTTACACAGAGTGCGGTCATGCCTTCACCTACCATAGCAGGTGTATTTGGCATAGTACGGATAACTTTTGTTTTTTCTCCCAGATGTTCCCCAAGCCACTGCAAAGTTTTACCAGGTGCAATAGAGATAAAAATCTGATTTTCCTTTACGCTATCCTTAATCTCATCCAGAACTTCTTCAAGAAACTGAGGTTTCACAGCCAGAAAAACAATATCAGCAAAATCCACTACCTGAGCATTGGTGTCTGCCTTGCAGATACCAAGTTCCTTTTCGATTTTTTCACGGGTTTTGTCTGATTTTGCAGAAGCGATCATATCTGCTGCCTTTACTTCTCCACTTTTCAGAATTCCTTTTAACATGGCTGTTGCCATATTTCCACAACCGATAAAACCAATTTTCATAATAATCCACTCCTTTGCGAAAATATTACTGTTCTGATTTCTATCATACCCGTTTCCATGCCAAAAGTAAAATACTATCTTTTTATCCGGGCATAAAAAAAGCCACTTCCTCAGAAGTGGTTTTTTCAGCAGGGCTACAAGGATTCGAACCTTGAACTGACGGAGTCAGAGTCCGTTGCCTTACCGTTTGGCGATAGCCCTTTATTTAATTTGTGTCACTCGCTTGCGACAAGTGATATTATATTATAGGTCAACAAAAAATGCAAGCCCTTTTTTGAAATTTTTTTAATTTTTTTTATTTTCTTTATTTCATCACATTTTTAAGAAAATAATCACATTTCAGACTTCCTGTCAAAGGGATATTCCCACTTTGGTCAAATTGCACTTTTTAGATTTACATTGGTTAAAAATATGCTATAATCATAGGAAAGATTTTACATTATCTTAACCAATTTATAACTGTTCAGTAGCTTTGCCTGCCAGCAGACTACTGACAGCTGCATTATATAAAAAGGAGAAAAAAATGCGAGCAAATAATCTGACCCTGCTTACAGACCTCTATGAGCTTACCATGATGCAGGGCTATTTCAAAAATCCAACTAACCAGACTGTTATTTTCGATATGTTCTACCGCACTAATCCTTGCGGCGGTGCTTTTGCTATCACAGCAGGACTGGACCAGATGATCGAATATATTGAAAATCTCCATTTTACAGAAGAAGACATCACCTATCTGCGAAGCCTGAATATTTTTGAAGAAGATTTTCTGGAATATTTAAGCAACTTCCAATTTACAGGTGACATTTATGCGATTCCGGAAGGAACTGTTGTTTTCCCAAGAGAGCCACTGGTAAAAGTCGTTGCTCCGATCATGGAAGCTCAGCTGGTAGAGACAGCGATCTTAAACATTATCAATCACCAGAGTCTGATTGCAACCAAAGCAGCACGTGTATGCTACGCAGCCAAGGGTGATCCGATTATGGAATTCGGTCTGCGCCGTGCCCAGGGTCCGGATGCGGGTATTTTCGGTGCCCGTGCCGCAGTAATCGCCGGATGTGCCGGAACCTCCTGCGTACTTACAGGTAAAATGTTTGATATACCGGTTCTGGGAACCCATGCCCATAGCTGGATCATGAGTTTCCCGGACGAATACACAGCATTCAAAACCTATGCAAAGCTTTATCCTAATGCATGCACCCTTCTGGTAGATACCTATGATGTATTGAAATCCGGTGTACCGAATGCGATCCGTGTATTTGAAGAAATGCGCGAAGAAGGTATTCCACTTACCAAATACGGCATCCGTATTGACAGTGGTGACCTGGCTTATCTTTCCAAAGAAGCTTATAAGATGCTGGCTGCTGCCGGTTTTGACGATGCTGTGATCTCTGCTTCCAGTGATCTGGATGAATACCTGATTGAAAGCCTGAAAGCCCAGGATGCCAAGATCAATTCCTGGGGTGTAGGCACCAAGCTGATCACTGCTGATGACAATCCTGCTTTCGGCGGTGTATATAAGCTTGCCGCTGTAAAGGACGCAGACAGCACTGAATTTACTCCAAAAATCAAGCTTTCCGAAAACACAGAGAAAGTAACCAACCCTGGAAATAAAACCGTATATCGTCTCTACAGTAAATCTACCGGCAAGATCAAAGCAGATCTTATCTGTCTTGCTGATGAAAAGCTTGATGCAGACCAGAATATGGTTCTCTTTGATCCAATCGATACATGGAAAAAGACAAAAGTTCTCGGCGGAACCTATGAAGTACGTGAGCTTCTCATTCCGGTTATCAAAGAGGGTAAACGGGTCTATAATTCTCCATCTGTAATGGAGCTTCGCGATTACTGTCAGAAAGAACAAAATACTCTCTGGGATGAATCCAGACGTTTCGTAAATCCTCAGAAAGTATATGTAGACCTTTCTCAGAAGCTCTGGGATCTGAAAAAGAATCTTCTTGAAGAAATGAGTGAGAAATCCCTCAACTGATCCTAAAATCAGATCAGACATAATAAAAAAGACAAGTCCCCGTTTTCAACAGCTTATTGATTTTTGCAGTTGAAGCCGGGGACTTACTTGATTCAGTTAAAACCTATGCTGACATCGCAGATTTCACTTTTAGTCCCAACTCTCATATTGGGTCCAAAAAGCCCTACACCAGATGTAACAATATTATGCATATTTCCTTTCTTCAGATAACCACAAGGATTTTCCCAGAAAAAACGGATCACAATATTTCCCGGAAATACCTGTCCGTCATGAGTATGCCCGCAGAGATCCACATCCACGCCCGCCTCCGCCAGTTCCTGCAGCTCTCTCGGCTCATGATCGATAACCAGTACAGGCAGTGACAGGTCCATACCCTCTGTGATTTCCTGTGGAGTCTTTCGTTTATCAATCCCCCGTCCGGGACGCTCATAATCCGGTCTGCCATACAGATAAAAGGAATCATCGATGAGCACATACTCATCTCTCAGAAGCGTAATCCCCGCTTTCTCCAGAAACTCATCCATCTCCGGAATACTCTCTTTCTTTTCCTTACTGCCAAAGGTAAATCCTGCCAGTATCTTTTCCTGGATATCGTGATTTCCGTAACATGCATACACACCATACTTCGACCGAATCCCTCTCAATATCTCTGCCAGTTTTTCCGGATCATCCAGTGCCTCATATTCATTGTCAAAAATATCTCCTGCCACCACTACCAGATCCGGTTTCTGCTCATTGATCTTCTCTGTCATCTGCTCCATCTGCTTACAGCCAATATTGTATCCCAGATGAAGATCTGCAACCAGAACCACATTTAACTCCTTTATACTTCCTGCCTTTTTATCAACAGAAATATTGTATTTCGTTGTATGTATATTTCCTGCACGGATCACTCCGTAAATACTGACTGTTGAAATAATCACCGCACAGACAGCACCCACAACAGCAGTTCCCATATTGCTGAAAAGCAGCTCTCTTCCAGGAAAACCAAGATTTCTAAGAGGGTATTTCAGTAACAGTCTCAGTCCATCCGCGATTCCCAAAGTCATAAGTGTATACATTAAGACACCAAGCCAATAATTACTCAGAAGCTTCATAAACCTCCTAAATCCAGACGCAGGTGCCATAAATGCAATCAGTATACTAAACACTACAAATAAATATACAAGTCCAATCCCTCTGCACACCCACACATTTTGAAAAACCGTATGTAATACCTGAAACCAGTGCAGGCTGCGAAGCAGGATATATACACACACCAACAGATAAAACGGTGCCAGATATATTGCAACCATATAATATGTCTCCTTTCCAACGCTCATTGCCGTAACAATTTCATTACTATAACAATTCCAGAAAATCATAACTGCTTCTTATTATACAAAAAAGAATCCTCAGCTGCTACTATAAGCTGCTGAAGATTCTATGAATTTTACTGTTCCATCTGCCTTCCCAGAAATCCGCTTGCTGTTCTGATGAGCATCTTCTCTGATTCACCCATCACATCCCTTTCATTCTTCCCCAGCAAAAGCACCGAACCCACTGTATCTCCTGCACTGATGATAGGCTGCATGATCTGGGAATACAAAGGTTCTCTCTGTTCCTGAATCACAGGTATCCTGCTTCTGTCATTTCCGTTAGCAAACACAGCGCTTCTCTCCGTAATTGCGTCTTCCAGAGCTTTGCTGATAGGTTTTCCCACATATTCCCTGCTTCCTTGACCTGCAGCAGCCACTACCTGATCGTGATCCGTGATACACGCCACCATCCCGCTTGACTGTGCCAGCGCTTCTGCATATTCCTTTGCAAAAACATTCAGTTCTCCGATAGGGGAATACTTTTTCAGAATAATCTCCCCCTCCCGGTCAGTAAAAATCTCCAGTGGTGTCCCCTCTTTTATCCGCAGCGTTTTTCTGATCTCCTTAGGAATGACCACACGCCCCAGATCATCTATTCTTCTTACGATTCCTGTCGCCTTCATTTTTTTCCTCCTGTACTTTCATAGGTTTCCATATTTTTCAGTGTATGGATAGTATATGAATATATGGAGGAATTATGCTTAATTTTTTAGCTTTCAGCCAAATCCGAGTAAAAAAGAATCCCTTCACCAGGCAGTCTCAATCTCTGCTTAAAGTGAAGGGATTTCCTCATCCATTGCTATTTATTTTATACGATAACCCTGGCAACTGCAAGACCATAAACCTCAAGTTTGTCACTGCCATTACCATAAACCCAGCTGATCTGGCCTTCCGGTACAGGAATATTTACAGCCTCTGTTCCGAAATTCTGATAAATATAATATTTCTCATTTTCATTCTCTCTCACTGTAATCTCCAGTGCGTCCGGAATCTCTTCTTTGATTCCGCAGGAAACGCCGCTGTCTTTCAATACTTTTTCAAGGAAGTCTCCATAGAATTCTTTATCAGCATCTGCTGCCACATACCATGCTTTACCCCTGCCATATTCATTCACTGTCAGACAGGAATAGCCTTCATAGAAATCACTTCCATAGGTCATTAAGGTATGTGCTCCACGAAGCTCCACAAGGTCACACAGATATTTGCATGTATAAGTCTTATCCAGACCAAGCTCATTTCCTTGAACAGGAACAAAAGAATTCTCTTCCCAGTCATAGAGACCGTCAATCTCTGTGCTTCTGATTCCCAGCACATCCATCAGTCCATGAGGAGTTCCTTCCAGATAACATCTGTCTGTATCATCTGCAATTCCGGACCAGTAGCTTGTGATCAATGTACCACCGTTTTCTACAAACGCACGAACCTTTCCGGCAAAACCTTCCTTGAACATATAAACCATTGGCAAAGCCAGTACTTTATATTTGTCCAGATCACAGGTCATATCAATCACATCCACATTGACGCCCTGCTTACGGAAACCTCTGTAGAATTTCAGCATTGCTTCCAGATAATGAAGTCCTTTATTTCTTGGGCCCTGGCTGTCCTCCATTGCCCACTGGCTGTCCCAGTCATAGATCATGGCAACCGGACTGTTCACAGTTGTTCCTGCCAGTTCTCTTATTTCTTTCAAAGTTGCTCCAACTCTGGAAACTTCTTTGAACACTCTTGTATCATTTCCACCGTAATGATCGATCACTGCTCCGTGGAACTTCTCAGAAGCACCTCTGCTCTGGCGGATCTGGAAATAAAGAGCACCCTCTCCACCATGTGCAATTGCCTGCATGGACTGTGCAAAAAGCACTCCCGGTTTCTTTAATTTGCTCACACTCTGCCAGTTTGTAGAAGTCGGGCAGGATTCCATCTGAAAGAAAGGCTTTCCTTTCAGAGAACGCATCAGATCGTGGCACATTCCATTGTCATAAGCTGTATCGATCACAGCCTCTTTATGCCATGTAGGGTAAGTATCCCAGGAAACCACATCTATCTCTTTTGCAATCTTAAAATAATCTAAACCACCAAAATAATGCATCAGGTTAGCAGTAGTGGGAAGTGTACTTCCTCCCTCTCTCAATGCTGCAATCTCATGATGAATGAAATCCGCTGTCTGATGAGTAACAAAACGTTTCCAATCCAGATTCAGTGCATGAAGCTGTGTCTCACCAATCTTAGACGGACTCTCAATCTGGTCAAAGCTGTTATAGGTATGACTCCAGAAAGTGGTACACCACTGATCATTCAGGTTTTCAATAGTCTGGTATTTCTCTTTCAGCCAGTTACGAAATGCTTCCTGGCACAACGGGCAGTGACATTCTCCACCATATTCATTGGAAATATGCCACAGGATCACACCCGGATGTGTGGCAACCTCCTGTGCCAGTTTCTTGTTAATAATATGTACCTTCTCTCTGTAAACAGGAGAAGTATAACAATGATTATGTCTGAATCCAAACAACGCTCTGTGACGTGTCTCATCTACACGGAGCACCTCCGGATATTTATCTGCCATCCATTTGGGTCTTGCACCTGAAGGTGTAGCCAGAATTGTAGAAATACCTCTTTTATAAAGTTTATCAATGATCTCCTGCAGCCATCCGAAATGAAATACCCCTTCTTCCGGCTCCAGTGTAGACCAGGAAAAGATTCCAAGGCTTACCACATTACATCCGGATTCCTCCAGCATATCAATATCCTTTTCCAGAATATCCAATCTTTTTAACCACTGTTCAGGATTGTAATCGCCGCCATGAAGCAGCCTGTCAGTTCTAAAATCCATACTTATCTCCTCTTAATTGTCTAAGTCGTTTTCTTTTTCGCTGTCATTATAAATTCAAGTATCCATAAATATAATTTTTACTGTATTCTTTACTATCTTCCTTTTTACAGAACATATTTCGCAATTACTCCAAACACCAGCAGATGAACCGGATAAAAAGCATAATAAGCATATTTATTGATGCGGTCTTTTCGCTCACCGTTGTAACACCAAATTCCATAAAATGCGATAGGACCGGTCACATACATCAGACTGATCATACAGCCTAACACTGTTTTCAGCACATTTCTTGTCTCAAACACATAGAATACAAACACAAGAAGCACCATACAAAGGCCATACTCTGCCCGGAAAATGCTCACCCAGACAATGGATGCGATCAGAATCAGTACCTTCAACATACCACCTGTAAATCCGGCAGTCTCTTTAAACAAATCTAAGCATTTCAACATAACCAGACAGATACACATCGTGATCATTGCATTCTGGCTTGAAAAGTCCCATATTTTTCCGCAGATTGCCAGATCATATGGAATCTCACTGACCAGTGCAGTAACAGCCATCGTGATCAGATACTTCTTATAATCCGATGTATTGCGAAATCCTTCTACCAGTAGAAATGCAAATACGGGAATCGCCATCCCGCCTATAAGCTGCATAATGGATCCGACTCCCGCAAGTGTCATCAAACGGGAATCCTGAGACATCGCCTGGTTCAGACTCTCCTGAGTATACTGGTCTAAATGGATCAGGCCTTTTTCAATAATGGCAATTCCAACAGTCTGGATCAGCATGGTAATACATGCAAACATTTTCAGCCCATCAGCTGTAATGTCCGGAGTCTTCCAGACGATTCCTCTTCTTCCCGTTGACATATTCATAGCATCAACCTTTTACAGCACCACCTGTAATTCCTTCCACATAGAATTTCTGCATGATCATAAACAGAATAGAAATCGGTATAGATACCAGTACTCCGCCTGCACAGAACTGAGTGAAATAAGAATTGATAAGACTCTTATCCAGCATCTTGTACAGACCGATGGCAACTGTATATTTGGAAGAAATACCTGCATTTAGGATCATCTTTGCATATACGAAATCCATCCACGGCACCAGGAAGCTGCTGATAACTGTATAAACAACGATCGGGCGGCTCATGGGCAGAACCATCTGGAAGAAGATTCTTGCCTCACTGCATCCATCAATTCTGGCAGCTTCACAGAGTGCTCTCGGAACTGTATCAAAGAATCCTTTCGCGATCAGATAACCCAGACCTGAAGAAGCGGAGTAAACCATGATCAGACCTGCATAGCTGTTTGTAAGATTAAAGGATTTCAAAGTAAAATATACAGCGATCATTGCCAGCATACCAGGAAACAGATTTAGGATAACTGCCATGTTCATCAGCGGTTTTCTCATCTTGAATCTCATAACAGATGTTGCATATGCAACCATCAGTACGAACATAGTGGAAATCACACATGTAAAGCACGCAATGATAAATGTATTCAGAAACCACTGCGGAAACTGAGATACAGAATCTGAATGAAACAGCTTCATGTAATTGCTGATGCTCCATTCCTTCGGAAAAAATGTACTGGTATTCATTCCTGAATATGCACTGAAGGAAGTACATAACAGCCAGATGATTGGGATCAGCCAGATAAATGCCAGCACTGCGATCAATAAATTATGTAATACTATAGAAGAAGTACGACTATCTTTCATCTTTTTCATTATTGATATGTTCCCTCCTTATCTCCCTTGATCATCCTGTTAAATGCAACCAGGGTGAATACTGCACAGATAATAAACACGATAATACCGATTGCTGATGCCATCTTATAGTTGTAGTAATCCTGAGTCAGACGGAACAGCCAGGTAACCAGAAGGTCAACCTCTTTTGCCTGTGAGCTTGCCATTGCCTGATTAGTTGTTGTATAAACATCCTGTGTGAGCAGATAAATAACATTAAAGTTATTAATATTTTTTACAAAGTCTGTGATCAGAGCAGGTCCTGTTACAAAGAGCAGATATGGCATTGTAATCTTTCTGAATATCTGGAAGTTTGTTGCACCGTCTACTCTTGCACTCTCAAGCTGGTCAGAAGGAAGGTTCATCAGAACACCTGTTGCGATCAGCATCTGATACGGAACACCAATCCAGATATTAATGAGAATGATCATTACATGTGCCCAGCCCGGAGCAGAAAGAAACGGAATATAGCTTGTGGACACAAGTCCTATGCTTCTTAAGAATCCGGTCAGTCCAATGCTGTGACAGATTGTGTTGACGATACCACCATTGGAGAAGAAATTACGCACTAGCAGAAGTGATACAAACTGCGGGACTGCAATCGTTACAATAAATAAAGTACGCCACATCTTCGACAGTCTTGTTTTCTTACTGTTGAGAAGCAAGGAAAGCAGGATACCACCTATATAAGTTGTAAATGTTGCGAAGAAAGCCCATACAAGTGTCCATCCCAGAACCCGCACAAATGCATATCCGAATGTGGATGTAAGACCACCGCCGCCAAACAGATTAATAAAGTTACTGAAGCCAACCCATGAGAATAACTCAGTAGGAGGCATATGTTGCTGATCATAATTTGTAAATGCTACAAAGATCAGAAGTAAGATTGGGATTAATGTGAAAATCACAACTCCAAGTACCGGAAGTGTCAGTAATGTAATATGAAACTTCTCTTCTGTCAGTGATCTGATATCTTCTTTAAAAGTATTGATATGCTTTCCCGCTTCTTCCATTTTCTGAAGTGTATAAGCATTGATCACGTTCTTAAACCACACAACAGCTGCCGCAAACCATACAACAAAGCTGAACAATGAAAACAACAGGATTGTAAAGGAATTATCATAATCATTAAATTCACTTTTCATTGTTTTCATATTAAAGACTTTTTCCATCTTTACAGTACCAAGGGTACTGAATTTTGGTACATACTGCATTGCAAATTTCACTGAAAAAACGATCACTGCAATCTCCAGCAATGTCATCAGTACTGCTTTCACATACTGTTTACGCTTTGCATAGCCTGCGCCCATCCAGATCAGGGACAGCTTTACAAAGGCATCACCTTTCACTACAGCAGTACCAAAGTCAGCGAAAAATCCACCGATGGATTTAAAGAATCCACTCACTGCCGCTGCAGCAGAATTATTGTCCTGTGCTGCCATATCTCTCCTCCTCGTCATTTCATTTTTGTTACTGTCTTTTCTCAGACAGCATCTGCCGTTTCCTTAAAACAGCCCACATGCCGTTATGCATATGGACCATTTTTTAAAATCTGTTATATAATTTTCTTATTTTACAATTATTCTACAGAAGCATTAGCACCCTCTACCAGATTATCAAGTGCTTCCTGGATTGCATTATCATCATCTGCAGATAATGTTCCCTGTGCAATCAGTTCTCCGAATGTCTTTGCAGGGTCCCAATATTTTCCGCCAACCTTCTGAGCCTGTGCATATTCAGACTGAGCTGCAAGTGCTGCCAGAGCCACATTTTCCTGAACAGAATCAGATGCTGCCACATTCTTGTTGGAAGGACCGCTTTCTCTCTGATCAAAGAACATCTGCTGGGATTCTTCGTTTGTAAGGTACTCAGCAAGAAGAACTGCCCATCCGGAATTCTCAGAATAACCGTTTACACCAACATATTTGTAACCAGCAACAGATCCCTGCTGAACCTGTGCATCACCTACTGTAAATGTAGGAAGCTTTGCTGCTGCATATCCGTCACCAAATACATCCTGTGCTGTGATCGCATCCCATGTACCGGAAACGCATGCTGCCAGATTACCGGATGCAAGCTGATTAGACATATCACCATCAGCAACTGCCATAAATGCCGGATTAGATGCAATATCAAGCATTCCTTTTACTACATCAACACCTGTATATACATCAGCACTTGTTCCGTTCCAGTCCATAGTTGTTGTTCCGTCATCATTAAGTCCTGTTGTAAATCCTGCTCCATAGAAGAAAGAAGCATTGTACCATCCGGAAGCAAGTGTCATACCAACTTTCTTTCCGGCCTTATCAGCTGCTTCAAGAAGGCTGTCCCAGCTTGCTGCATCTTCCTCGGAAATTACAGATGAATCATAGTAAAGAAAATATCCGTTGTCAGCTGCTCTTGGAAATGCATACAGACTGCCATCAATTGTTGCTGCATCAATAGCGCCTTCAACGTTTGCAGCTTTTACATCATCAAGTGTTGTATCTGCAAGCTGAAGTGCTTCTGCATAATCATCAAGTTTCAGAAGTGCTCCTGCTTTTACAAGATCCGGAAGCTGATCATCTGCGAATGCATATACATCTGCACCAGCCTCTACGTCTGTCAGAATAGTATCTTTTGCAGTAGACTCAGATTCTACTCCAATCTGAATATCAAATTTCTGATCTACATACTTCTCCTGGAATTTATCTGTCAGTTCTTTTAATAAATTCTGATCTTCCTCAGCGCCCCATACAGTCAGTTTAATTGTCTCATCCTCTGCTGCGCTTACACATACTGTGCAGGAAAGTGCCATAGCTGCTGCCAGTAACGGTGCAATTACTTTTTTTACATTTTTTCTCATTTTCTCTTCCTCCTGATTTCTGGTGTCATACACAAACATCCCATAATTTCCGCTGCCTAAAAGCTCTTTTATTCTGTTTGCGCAACCGCTTGTTCATGTTTTTAGTATATTCCAATATATTCTCAAAGTCAATTAGCCATTATTATCTAAATTTTCATCTTTGTTTTTGCTATATTGCACAATTCATGTTACGGTTTCACTCTTTTTGCGCAATCGTTTCCATCATAATTTTTATAGTAAAGAATCCTGTCTGGTTTTATAATTTTCTGCAACAAAATAAGTGCAGATGCCAGCATTAATTATTCTCTGACAACTACACTTTTATGATATCAGAAAGCAACACTGCCTCGGCTTTTTACTGTGTTGATTCCCTTAAAATCACCTGATAATTAAGTGGTTTTATCTCTTCCCGTGGATTTTCTCCCAGTATTTCCAGAAGCTTGATACATGCCATCTGCCCCAGTCCTGTGGTATCAAATTTAATACTGGTAACCGGAGGATTGTGATATTCCAGATTTTTGCTGTCATACATACTTGCCACCTTCATCTGCATCGGAACCTGTATCTTCTTTTCCCTTAAACTGCTCATGCACATGCTGCAGATCACATCATCCATACATACAATGCCGTCTGCACCTGCTTCATATAATTTACTTACTGCATCCGATATAACCAGCTGATTATCTGCATTCATAAAAATAAGATTCTTATCAACAGGAATTCCCAATTCCTGATGTGCATCCAAGAATCCCTGATATCTACTTCCTGTAACATTATAAGACTCATTTCCGCCAAGCAGTGCAAGATGGCGCATTCCCTTCATCAGTAAAATGCTGGTCAATTCTTTTCCGGCCTCCTGATTTTTATTATCTACAAAGGGAATCTCCGGATCACTTGTAGGGCCTATAAGCACAAAAGGTTCTCTGCAATTCTTCAGATATTTCTGTATTTTCGAACTGACCACAGCTCTGCTTACTATAATTCCGTCTACCTTTCTGTTTGCCTCCAGCCTCTCAATCTGTGACACATCTTCCCCATCAACCATCGAAATGATAATATCATAATCGTGGGCTGAAGCAACCTCGCAGATTCCATTCATACAGTCTTTAAAAAAAAGAAAGTCTGTAGCAACATAATCCTTTGGCATCAATAATGCAATATTATAAGTTTTTCTCTGTGCCAGTCCCCTTGCAACAACATTTGGACGATAATCATGCTCCTTGATAAACGCAAGAACCCTGTCCCTGGTTGCCTGTCCAATTCGTCCCTTTCCTGAAATTGCCCTGGATACCGTTGTTTTACTGACTCCCAGTTCCCGGGCAATATCATCAATTGTATATATTTTCTTTTCTTCTGTCTCCATAATAACAATAACACCCCATTACCATTACACAATCGATTATATAAAAAGGAATCTTTCTTTTATTGATAATCCGTTTGACTAATCTATCAATAAAAAAATGATTCCTTTTCCTTTTTTAAAGAAGATATACCGGAAGTTCATCCTTAATATGAACAGGTCCATCTATTGATTCTTTCCTGTCCTCTGTAACAAATACCGCCTCCAGTTTTTCTGCATCCTGTGTGGAAATCACAGATCTTTTTACGGTTTTCTTTGCACCTGCATTTGCAGCCCGCTTAATACTTTCTTTTCCTACTGGCATAGCTTCATTACCTCCTCTGCTAACTTTGTATATTCTTTGGCACTTCTGCTTGATCTTTTATATTCAACAACCGGAATACTGTTATCCTGGGACCATTCTACAGAACTGTCCACTCTGATGATCTGTTCAAATACATGGATATCCTCCAGTTCATGCAAAGTTTCCATAGTCTGCTTATAGTAATTCTTTCTTGTATCCACCTTCGTCACTGCAATTCCGGCTATTTCCAGATCCGGAGAAATCTGTCTGACTTCGTTAAGAAATTCAAACATATTTGCAAGTCCAAACATCCCCCATGGGCTTGCCTCAACAGGAATGATCACTTTGTCTGAAGCGCACAAAATATTCATAACCCAACCTCCAAGTGTAGGCGGCGCATCAATCAGAATATAATCGTACATTCCTGACTCTTTAATCTTCTGAAGACATTTCCGCAGAATAAACTCTCTCTGCCATTTTGTAAACAATTCATATTCTATGGAACTCATTAAGGTAGAGGATGGAATCAGATCCAGATTTTCATAAGGAGTATGTACCACATAATCTGTCAGATCTTCCTGCTTTTTAATCCCATAATACAAATTCTTTTCTCCCGCCGCATGCTCCAATACCCAGTCCTCTGAAAAAAAAGCCAACGACAGATTCAGCTGCATATCCCCATCAACCAAAAGAACCTTTTTTCCGGTCTGTGCAATTGCTGCACCCAGGTTGGAACAAGTTGTGGATTTTCCACTTCCGCCTTTATTATTTGTAAAACATATGGTTATGGTTTTTCCCATGTTTTCACACCTCAATTTTCTTCAACTATCTTCATTATATGAGTTTTATTCATCCTTTTCAACTGTTTTCGTAAGTATTAGCTCTATTCTGCTATTAATCAGATTTTTTCTATTTCCTGTTCCATAAAACTTTTGATTTTCAAAATAAAAGTCTTGCATTTTAGAATAATTGTGTTATAGTATTCATATACTTGATATGTGGTTTTAATTACTATGTTAAATAGTTTTGAAATTGGAGGCGATGATTATGAAATTTAAACTGAAAGATCCCGGAAGTGCCATCACTCATGGAATTGCTCTTTTATTGGCTGTAACCGGGGCAATTCCCCTTATTATCAAAGCTGCTCGTTCCTATGATGTGATTCACATTGTTGCATTGAGCATTTTTATACTGACTATGATCCTGCTTTATGCAGCCAGTACCATCTATCACTCCATAGATTCTACTAAAAAAGTAAACCGGCGTCTCCGCAAAATAGATCATATGATGATTTTCATTATGATTGCAGGCAGCTATACTCCGGTATGTCTCATAGTTCTTCATAATCGCATTGGATATATTCTGTGTGCACTGGTATGGTCAATTGCCATATTGGGAATGATTTTGAAATGCTGTTGGATCACCTGTCCAAAATGGTTTTCTTCTGTACTTTATATCACCATGGGCTGGCTGTGTGTCCTGGCATTCGTACCTATTTTCCATGCTCTCCCACGAGCTGGCTTTGACTGGCTTCTGGCCGGCGGAATCATTTACACCATCGGCGGCGTGATCTATGCTTTAAAAGTTCCTCTCTTTGATGCCAGACACAAAAATTTTGGCTCACATGAAATCTTTCATGTCTTTATCATGCTTGGAAGCGCCTGCCACTTTGTAGTTATGTATTTCTTTGTTGCACCACTTCCCGTATAAAAAGTAAAGCAGTTATTCAATTATAAATATATAGCTGAATAACTGCTTTTTTATTTATATTGCTACTTTTCGCATTGGATATAATCCATAAGACCGGTAGGAAGCTCCAAAATATTTATAATACCCTTTTGCTTCCGAAAATAACGGATCGTATACCAGACCATCGATTTCCGCCCAGCAGTGGCCACTTCCATTTGTCTGGGATGTATCTACACAGACATATACATTTTTATATCCCAATGCCTTTGCCAGATATGCAAAAGAGCATGCATCTGAGAAGCAATTTCCTCTTTTTCCATTATTAATAAAATAATCATTTGCATATAGCGCCGGCCATGATGTCTGATTCACATATTTCCTTGTAGTACCATAATAATGGCTGATTACCCATTTATAACAAGTCTCAAATTTCTGATTTTTTGACATTTGAGGTGTTGTAATCTGAGAAACTATCTGTTTTGCTCTCTGCAGAGTTTCATAATCATAAGCCTGCGCGGCAGTCATTCTTTTACCTTTGGAATTATAATATACATTTCCCTTTTTCCAGGCTTCCATTACTCCCTTGGCAGTACAATAATAAATATTGTTTCCGGATTTCACAGTTTTTGTTTTCATGACACCATTTTCAGCAAAATAGTAATATTTTCCTTTTATCTTTTTAATACCACTGCATCGTTTTCCGTTTGTATTAAAATAAAATTTATGTTTATTATGTGTAACCCATCCGGTTTTCATAAATCCCTTTGCATCAAAATAATAAACATTCCCTTCTACTCTCTTCATTCCTACAAGAAATTTATTATTTTTATAATACTGTTTTTTCTTCCCTACAGTTATCCAACCATTTTTCACTTCCGGAATGGGAGTAGGTGTAACCTCCGGGGTTATTACAGGTTCATTCTGTTCCGGAGCAGGTGTTATGGTTTCCTGCGGAGTCATAGTGATTTCCGGTGTGATATTCATATCTGCTCCAGCTGTCGGTACACTTCCCAAAACACATACCGCACATGCCACAATCCATTTTGTCATCTTTTTCATTTCCTTGGTCCTCCTTAAAAATTTATAAGCTCCAGTTTTCTTTTTCTGGTAAGCTGCTTAATCTGATATTCCCTCTGCATGGCCTCTTCTTTCGTAAAAAAGCCCTCATAATACACAAGAGACACCGGACGCTTTGTTTTTGTATATTTGGCACCGTTTCTGCCACTATTATGAGCCTTCAGGCGTTTCTCCAGACAGTTTGTCCATCCTGTATAAAGAGTCCCGTCTGCACACTTTACCATATATGTATAATTCATGCTTCATCTGTACCTCATCTATGTAAAGGACAACCATCTGTCATAAAACAATCCCAGCCTCAAATCATGGTCATCCTCTTTTTTATGATAAACAGCCGGTATCATACTTGTATCTTAATCAGCACAAACATTCATCGTTTACTTTTCTTATCTGCATCCAAATACAAAATCTTTCTGACTCTGCATTTTCTAAGCAGGACGGGAAACCGACTGCAATTTTATTTTCCCATCTAGTAACGGTTCTGTTTTTTCATAATAGCTTTATCTATTTTATTATACGGTAATTTCACTATTATGTGAATAACTTCCCCACAATTTATTTAACCAAATCAAGTAAGTCCCCTGCTTCAATTGCGAATATTCGCTTAACTAAAAAATAGAACCAGTTTTTTCTGGCTCTATCTTTACGAAACAAATAAATCTTCTTATTTTCTTAACTTTATTTACGAAGATAAGTGATCGGGTCTATAGGCTCTCCATCCTTTTTCATTGCAAAATACAGATTTGCCCCCTCTGCACTGTAATATTTCGTAGGTTCTGCCACATATCCAATCGTAGTTCCTTTTTTCACAATATCACCCTGAGAAACAGTCAAGTCTTCCAGCTGTCCATAAATCGCCTGATATCCATTTCCCAGTTCCATTGTCAATGTAGTTCCTGTCTGTGCATTTTTCTCAACAGAATAAACCGTTCCGTTTACTGCCGAAACTACAGGTGCTCCTTCTACTGCCCCTACTGAAATAGCCGGACTCAGTCTGTACTGATCCAATGTAGGATAATAAGTGGTCTGATCCATGCTGTAATCCAGCAGAACATTTCCATTTACCGGCCATTCCATTACTGTATCCTCTGAAAAATTTATTTCCGGAAGATTGACTGCTGAAGCAGAAACATCTGTGGTTTCCTCTGACGTATCACTCATTGTCTGTGTTGTATCATCTTCACTCATTTCATCTTCCATATTTGCATTCACAACACTTTTTTCTGCTCCTGTCTCATTACCTGTTTCTTCTTTTACAGCATTGATCTGAGCATTTGTTTCTTCTTCGGGAAACTCACTTTCCGCCATTCCTGCAGCTTCCTGATTATCTTCTTCAATATTTACCTCTTCATTTGTGTTCTCAGTACCGTCCTCCTGAATCAGGGGCTGATTTTTCGGTTCTTTCTCTTTCACAGGAGTAGTTCCAAGCTGGTACACTGTAATTCCTAAAGCTGCCACAGCAGCAAGGCCAACAGTATTTGCAATCATACGGGTAATTCTGTTATTCATCATATTCCTTTCACCTCTGTTTTCATCTTCATATCTATAGGGTGTCCAGAATTTCTCCTGTTATTCAATATTTTGCATTGAATTCAAATTCATTTTATCTCTCTGACATTTACAATCTGCATATCTGCAAAATATGTTGTTAAAATTTCCTCTGCCGTTTTTTTATTTTTTGCCAGCTGATCTCCACCATATTGAGAAAATCCCAAACCATGTCCTTTCCCTTTACAAAGAAAACAGATATTATTTTTGCTTCTTTTTATACTAAAATTGGAAGAAGCCAGCCCCAGTTCTCTGCTGAATGTTTCTCCCTCCAGTACCATATCATCAGCCCGGATCTCCGTCACATATCCGACACTATCCCTTTTCTTCACAATAAGGTTTTTCGGAAGATCCACCTGACTTATATAAAAACTGCTCAGATAATCATCTGCCTCTTTGTCACGGTCACATTTTACTGATTTCAGATATTTATATTTGTCACTATGTAGAACTTCTTTTCCGTTCCTTGTTCTACCCGCACTGAGCTGATGATATGGCAAAAGCTCCAATTTATAATTCCGCACAAGAACCTCTCCCCTGGTTTCTTCCGCTGCTCTTTCATATTTTTCGTCTAGAATCCATTCTGAAAAGCTTTTTTTCTCCAAATCCCGTCGCAGTCCCTTCAATATATCTAAAAGACTCTCCTTTTCTTCTAAGCGCCGGTAATAATCAGATCTTGCAATAATTGTCTGGGCTTTTATTGTTTCCAGCTTCATATTTTTGTCAATCTGGGTTGCCGTTACTACAGGCAAGATTCTTTCCACATTAAACTTCTGATTTATCGTTAACGTATCTATTCCATTTAATGGGATAATAAAAAAATAGGGAATAAAAAAGAAACTTAGAATTCCTAGTGTACAGGAAATGAAATGATTCTTCATAGACAGGATCCTTTTCGATCGATTGCTGTTATTCTATATTAAAACAGCATTTCTTCTTTTAAGTATATGTATCTTCTCAAATTCATACCCTTAAATAGATTAAAATATTTATACAACAAGAAAGAATCCTGCAAGCAGGATTCTCCGCCTGCGGCGGGTCGCTTCAGCGACATAGTTCCTCTCCGTTGCAGTGCGATCCTGCCCGGAGGGCTTTTTTATGTTATAGGAAATTACTCCGTAATGTTCCTATAACATAAAAAAACTTCTGCGAAAATTCACAGAAGTTAAAAGTGAAGCATCGGGGATTCGAACCCCGGACAACTTGATTAAAAGTCAAGTGCT
>OLNJ01000603.1_pt1 | contig 27867 bp, 31 predicted proteins | sample 1672191 | NCBI WGS metagenome assembly OLNJ01 (sample SAMEA3136657, study PRJEB25190) | human gut metagenome | biome: human gut; feature: human-associated habitat; material: faeces | place: Austria | collected 2013 | reverse complement strand
TTATTATTATAAGTTAATTATGATATATTTTTTAACACCGTATTATTCAATTTTCTAAGATCACTTAGTTCACAATAATTTCAAACTATTCTTTTATTTGTTCTAACGCTTTACTTACAGCTTCTTTAGCACTTAATCCTTTGAAATACTACTTAACTGCTTTTATTAAAGTTTTTCTAAAATATCTTTCTCCATAATCTACTCCTAATAAATATTGATGGAAAGGATCTTAAAACATTCTAACTTTGTAATCCCCACTACTCTTAATAGCCTGTCCAAAGGTCCTTTCTTTTAATATTTTTTTATTTATATAAATGCATTTAGCATTAATATCTATTCGTTAACTTTATTTAAATATTTATGTTTCCACATTCTATAAACTTTATCTGCTTCTGCATCGTTTAACTCAAAAATATTTTTAATTCTTGTTTTTATTTCTTCTTGATTGAATCTATCTATTTCGCCTTCACTTAAATGATCTATTACTGTACTTATTGTTACTTCATTTAACATTTACGAATTATCTCCAATTATTCTTTTGGCCAATACAATATCTTCATATATGTTCCCTATAACTTTATCCATTGCAGTTTCAGAAAATAAAAACACTGCTCTTTTCTCTTTATCATTTTGGATTAACCATGAATATTCATCAAAAACTACTACTCCTGTTATCTCTTCATCTCCTGGCACAGCTCCTATTCTCTCCACAATAAAACCTTCGTATATATCCCTGCCTGTAATATCTTTTTTTCCAGAATATAAAATAGGCTTTAAGTGTCTATTGTTAACTGTTCCTTCTGGCAATCCATGACTATTAAATGTTTGCACCTCTCCATCTCCTGTTATGCTATATCCTGTACCACTTAAAAGTCTTTTTCTATTCTTGTCATAAATCTTAAATTTTATTTTTGCCATAATTTTCTCCTTAATCCTCTTCTTGAATAACATCTAGTATCGATATTTCTACCGCATTATCTGCTACCCACTTACCAAAACTCTCATAACTATCAAATTTCTTATTTTTATTTTCTCCGTTCCACTTTTCCTTATATAAACAAATTATTTCCATATTTTAGTGCTCCTCTTCACTTTTAATCCTAAATTCTAAATAATCTTTTACTTCATTCCAACAATCTCTACATAAAGAATTTTGACAATCTTCAAATGTAAACTTAAATCCTAAATCTTTTGGACAAAAGTATAATTTCTTAGTATATTTATCTACAGCTTGTCTATCTTTTATTGTGAATCTTTCCTTCAATTCCTTTGTATTTAATAACTCTCTAGTATTTTTCACATTAAATACCTCCTAAAAAAATACTACTGTTGTAAGTGTCTTTTCACACTTTAAGTACGTTTCTATAACTTCCCTTGCTTTTATCCATCCGTAACAAACTTCAACTTTATATCCTTGCTCCTTAAGAGCTTCTATCCATTCTTTCTGTTTTATGCTTGGCTTATTTTTACCTACCTTAAGTTCTATATACAATCCACAATATGCATCTTTTGCAACTGGTAAACATATATCCGGTACACCTGCCTTAACGCCCTCTTTTTTTAGATTTGCTGCAGTTCTCGCATCTCTCTTTCCACCATTAGGTATATGATGTAATAATTTAAGCTCTGGGTATTGTTGTTCTGCTAACCCTGCCCATTGAAATAAAAATCTTTGTTCTTGTGCTTCTGTCATTCTTCTCCCTCCATTAATCTAATTTCCGCATTTTTATATAAATATAAGTTCCTGAGTTTATATCGTTCACTTGGATCTCATGACTTGTATAAATATATCCAGGATATAATTTCTCAAACTCTTCTTTATCACCTTGGTTTCTTGATAATTCATACACCTTTTTATATGTGTATTTATAATCATTAATTTCAGCTTCTGGAATTATTAGATTTCTGCTTGGTGAATATCTTTTCTTTCCTTTAGGGTCTTTAGATATATAGTTGGCCAACTCTTCAAATCCTAACTCATTAGGCTGAAGTCTATCTGCATTTGCTCTACCCTTTCCCCATAATTCCTCTGCCTTATCTCTATCCATTCCACTCATAACAATATGATGATGTATTCTTGTCCTAGTTCTTTTATCATTTTTATTTGCTTCCTTATATTCCAAAACAGCTATATATTTTAACTCTGGTAAATTATTTCTTTTTCTATAATTCTTTATTCTTCTTAAATAATTATTCCTATCCCTTAATGCTCTCTCTTCACTATCTGGTAAATTATTATTATCATATGTTAAATGTATAAATAGGTCCTTATTAGTAAAGTTCGCATTTATTATTCTTCTTAATTTTTTTCTTGCATTTTTATCATTAAGATTTTTTTGTTCTTTTCTACTCTCTTTCTTTTTTCTTTTCCTACTCTTCTTTTGTTCTATTTTTGATATAGGATATATTTCTATTTCTAAATACTTACCACACTTATATTTCTTCTCCCTTATAGCCATAATTACCAACTCTACTCTTCTTATTTTTTATAATAGTCGTTAAGATAATACCTATTACAAGGGCGTTAAAATCTTGTCCTTAGCCTATATTTGACTTTAATACTTTTCTTAGATATAATTTAAATAAGGTATCCAAGAAAAAAAGATTTTTTTAAAACACATTGATCACCGGTCGCATGGTTATATCAATGTGTTTTTCCCTTTGTAATGGTAATAATTATCTTGTGTTTATACTTCTCCAATTGTTTCACCAGTTTTGACTAAATAGATTTCTCCTTTATCCAAATCTAAATTTTCATCAAACCTTACTTCTTTCTTTGCTATTTCTATAGCTTCTCTCCATCCAAACTTTCCAGTATCAATAAACTTTGACGCAACTTTATGTACCTGATCTAATTCTCTTAATTCCTTCCCCATTGTTCTAACCTTCTTCTTTGGACTTCTATTATCTCTTTATCTCTTCTTTGACTTAACATAATTGTTACTATATCATTCATTCCCCAATATTTGATTGCCTTATCCAACATTAATTTAGTTTTACTCATTCTATAACCCTCACACTGAATATTTATTTAAGTTAATTGGTTTAACTAACTTTTCTACTCTGCATTTTTTTAGCTTGCTTAGCAAATAATCCATTTACATATTTAATAGTTTCTATAGATGGTTGCTCCTTTATTATTACTCTACTTCCCATAATCCACCCATCTGTAACAAATGGTTTTCCATCTCTCCACTCTAGCTTAGGCTTTGGTAAATTAGGATCATAATCCTTTTCTTTCTTTTTTCTAGCCATTATTAACTCCCCCTAATTGTTCTCTCTCCATTTGATCTCTAAGAGTTACCCCAATTATTATTCCTTCAATTAATGTCTCTGTTTTTTCTTTTGCATATTCAGGAATTTTATTAGTTGCATTAAATATCCTTGTTATAAAATCTTGTTTTTCTTGCAACGTCATTTTTCCACTTCCTTTCTACATTTTTAGTTCTTTAAGAACCTTATATTTTTATAATAAGTTCTTTTAGGACTTTTTTCAAGCTTTTTTTCAAAAAATTTTATTTTTTAAAATTATAATTGTTGCTAAAGAACATTTTTTTGTGTATTATTATTTTAGGAGGTTTTTACAATGAAAGAACTTAAAGATAGAATAAAATTTGTTAGAACATCTAAAAACTTATCTCAGGATGAATTTGGGAGAATTATAAATCTTTCAAGAAGCCAAATAGCCGGATATGAAACTGGAGCTAAAAATGTCACAGACAGAGCTATAAATGATATTTGTAGAGAATTCAAAATCAATGAAGAATGGCTTAGAAATGGCGAAGGTGAAATGGAAGCTAAAATGACCTCTGATGAAGAGTTCGCTTTTTTAGTTGGTGCTTTTGCAGCAGAAGGTAATGACTTTAAAAAGAGAATCATAAAAGCTATGCTAGAAATAGAAAACAAAGACGATTGGGAGCTAATAGCTTCAGTTGTTGAAAGGCTAGCAAAATAAAAGGAGAATTTAAATTTCTCCTTTTTTAATATATAAATATTTTATTTTAGTAAAATGAGGTGATTAAAATTAGAGTTGCAATTTACTGTAGAAAATCTGTTTTTGTTGAAGGATCTGTTTCAATAGAAACTCAAATTAATCTATGTAAAGATTATATTAATAAAAAGTATTCTAATTCTACTTTTGAAATTTTTGAAGATGAAGGCTTTAGTGGTGGAAATACCAATAGACCAGCTTTTCAAAAAATGCTTAAACTTATAGAGCTTAATCAATTAGATATTGTAATTTGTTATAAAATTGATAGAATAGCTCGAAATACTTTAGACTTCTTAAATACTTTAGAAAAATTTAAGAATAAAAATGTAGAACTTATTTCAGTAAGTGAAGGTTTTGATCCAAACACTCAAATAGGAAAAATGATGTTAACCTTACTGGCTTCTTTTGCTGAAATGGAAAGAAGTAATATTCAGCAAAGAGTATCTGATAACATGCTTTCTATTGCTAAAAAAGGTCGTTGGACTGGTGGTAGTGCTCCTACTGGATTTATGCATGGAGAAAATGGAGGAATTGAAATTTCTAATGGTGAATTAATTCTTGATATTTTTGATATGAAATATCATAATACCTTAAATTCTAAAATAATTACTCACGCTGAAGAAAAACATAATCATAAATTTACTGGTGTTACTTTAGCCAATGCATTTAGAAAACCTATTTATGTTAAAAGTTCTGAAAGTGTTAGCTTATATTTAAAACATAAAGGCTATACAGTTCTAGGAGAAGAAAATCTTACTAACTCCTATCTAACATATACAGATAAAGATAATAAATATGCTGTAGTTAGTAATATTCCTGGATTGATAAATCCAGAAGTTTGGCTGGATATTAATAAACGAATGGATGAAAATATTACTCGTACTGGTAATAGATTTAGTGAAAAGTATTGGTTAACTAAAACTCTACATTGTAAATGTTGTGGTAAAACTTATTGTGGGCATACTAAAAGCACAAAAACTAGATATTATAAAAAAGATGGTACTGAAAAAATATATGAATCTACAACTTATTATTATATGTGTAGAGATATGCTAAGAGGTAAATTGAAAACTTGTACCAATACTAAAAGAGTAAAAAAGGATTACTTAGAGGTTAGAGTTTCAGAATTAATATACTCATTAAAAGATATAGATAATTTTAATGCTGCATATAATGTTAATTCTGTAGATAACAAAAAATTAATTGCATCACTTGAAAGAAAAATTAAATCTATAGATAAAAATATAAATAATCTTACAGATAAACTTTCACTCTTAAGTAATGAAGCTTCTATTATATTCATTAATAAAATAGAAACTCTAGTTAAAGAAAAATCTAATATAAAAAATGAAATTCTTTCATTAGAAATGCATGAACTAGAGAATATTAATAATAATCATGATTTTGTTTTTTATAATATTAGTAATTTTAATGATAATATGACAGTTGATGAAAAAAGAGCTTGTTGTATGAATATATTTAAAGAAATAACTTATGATCCTAAAGAGGATACATTTGAATTCTCATTTAAATAGCGGACTTTTGTTCGTTATTTTTTTGGTTTAAATTGAAAGTGTAGGACATCCACCATGAATATATCCTGTTAAAGATAATAAATCTTTTGATTTTAACATATCTATAGATTTTTCACCAACTATCTTTGCTGCTTTTTTTAAATTTAACTCTTTTTCAACTGGTATTACGAATACATAATTATTCTTACTTTTACCAACAGTAACTAATGTTTTAAACACACGCTTTGGATTTTGGCTCAATGCTGATGCAACTTCACTCCCACTTACGGCTCCTGTTCCAACATAACTGTGTGTTTCATGTTTAATTTTTTTCTGTTCTAAAATTCTCATTACATTTGTTTTTTCATCCATGATATCATCCTCTTATTAATTCATTAATATAAAAATTATAACATAATCTAACACCACATTTAACATTCTCTGTTTATTTAAAGAAAAACTCACTATTACCTCTCACCCATAAAGGTAAGTTAATTTAGATTAATTAAAATTTACTTATAGTATACTAATCTTGAATTAACAAAATATAAACTAAAAAAAGCTGTAGTTTAAAACTACAGCTTATAATAATCTAAAATTATCTTCTACTTTGTTCTTTTTTAGCTCTTCTGCAAGCAATACATCTTACAGGTTCGTTATCGAATCCTTTTTCTTTGTAGAATTCTTGTTCTCCTACTGTAAATACGAATTCAGCTCCGCAATCTCTGCATACAAGTGTCTTATCTGTCATAATTATTCCTCCTAAAATTAAAAGATTTTAAATCGATAATATAATCCCTAATTTACGAGAAACTACCTATCCAAATGAAACCTATTTTTTTGTTAGCATTTTTGCTACTCATTTAGTATAACATACTATTTATTATATTACAAACTTTTTATTTATTTTTAATATAATTTATAAATCCTTTACTTATATCTTTCAAAATAATGTATAACTAATTTATAACTTAACTCTTGGAATTATGTATTCTTCAATCTTAAATTCCTTATTTATATACTTATTAACAAACCAACAAGTTAAATCATAGGAGCATCTATGTAATAATAACGCTGATTCAGTATTATCTCCAGTATTTATAGAGGCTATATTAATTATTCTTCTTATTTTATTAAATATTTCTAGTCCATTTTTATCTATATTCGTTTTACTATCTAACTCTTTTAATCTATCATTCTGATTCATTCCCATAAGCAATCCTAAACTTTCAAGCTTAGCTACCTCTTGCGATAAATTTTCTGAAAATATTTTTGCCTTTGATATTGATATATTGGCATCCTCAAATAATGACTTTTCCATAGCTACTATATAATTATTTAAATATCTATAATCTTTATTTAATTCTTTATACACTTTATTTTCCGTAATTGTCCCCACCTTTTCTAAAATTATTTTAAACTAAAACCTTTTTAGTAATTACTACCTTTACTCATTTTTATATAATATATAAAAAGTGTTATAGTTCATGTATACTACAACACCTTTTCACTTTTATTTATTATTTTTAGGTTTATTTTTGATATACCTTTTTTCTCTATGATTTCCTGTCTTCTTTCTATTTACTTTACTATTTCCTTTATTACTTCTATTACTTGAATTATTATTTCCCCTGTGTTCTACGTTAACTATTGGTTTAATTATTTCATATTCCTCTTCTGCTAACACCGGAATAGATTTTCCTATAAGCTTTTCAATATTTCTAAACATCTCCTTTTCTTCTTCATCACAGAATGTTATAGCAATCCCTGAAGATCCTGCTCTTCCTGTTCTCCCAATTCTATGCACATAAGTTTCAGCTACATCTGGCAAATCATAATTTATAACATGAGATAATTCATCAATATCTATACCTCTAGCTGCAATATCAGTAGCAACTAATACTCTTATATTTCCTTCTTTAAAATTATTTAATGCCAACTGTCTTTGATTTTGAGATTTATTTCCATGAATAGCTGCAGCTGTTATTCCAGCTTTTTCAAGATCTTTTGCTATTTTATTTGCTCCATGTTTAGTTCTTGAAAATACTATTACAGATTTTATACTTTCATCCTTTAATAAATGTGTAAGTAATGACTTTTTATTCTTTTTAGGTACATGATATACACCTTGTGAAATAATTTCAACAGTTGAAGAAACTGGCTGAACCTCCACTTTTACAGGATTATTCAAAATAGAATTTACAAGTTTCATTACTTCCTTTGGCATAGTAGCTGAAAATAATAGATTTTGTCTTTCCTTCGGAAGTCTTGATATTATTTTCTTTACATCATGAATCATTCCCATATCAAGCATTCTATCTGCTTCATCAAGAACAAAATATTTTACATTTTTTAAATCAACATGTTTTTGATTTGCTAAATCTAAAAGTCTCCCTGGAGTTGCAACTAATATATCTATACCAGCTTTTATCTTTCTAACCTGAGAACTTTGATTTACTCCACCAAATATAACTGTATCTTTTATATCTAAATACTTAGAATACTCAGCAAAACTTTCTTCTATTTGAATAGCTAACTCTCTTGTAGGTGCTACAATTAAAGCTTTTATATTTCTATCATTATTTTTTTCCTTATCAGCAACTATATTTTGTAATATTGGAATTGCAAAAGCAGCAGTCTTACCAGTTCCTGTTTGTGCACATCCTAAAATATCTTTTCCTTTTAATACTACAGGAATTGAATTCTCTTGTATTTCAGTAGGCTTTTCATATCCCGCCTCTTCCACTGCTCTTAAAATTGGTTTTATTATATCTAAATCTTTAAATAACATATTTTCTCCTTTGTAGTTAAAATAAAAAAAGAAACGCAAATAAATGCTAAATCACTAACATAGCATCTATATAGCGTTTCTCTTTATTAAGTATATATCATTTTTCAATTAATAGCATTAACTTTTTAATACTATATATACCCACATTTCTATAATATTTCCTTAATAATAAAAACTTCTCATTTCATATTTACCAATATCTTATTAATTTAGTTGCTCAATTTTATAATATCCATTCTTAATAGGCAACCAATACTTTGATCCACTTGAAAACAAAATTACTTTTTTATTACTATTTTAGTTTTATAAAATATAAAAAGACTATTTTAAATTATAATATGAAACTATAGTTTTATAATATTAATTTTAAAATAGTCTTTATAACTCATAATTTTATGCTATTATCGATTCATTACTTTCATTTTGAGCACTATTACTTTTTCGCTTATTTATAATATAATCAACAATTATTGCTATAGCTCCATCGCCTGTTACATTAGTTGCTGTACCAAAACTATCTTGAGCTGCATGCAATGCAATCATAATTGGTTTCTCCACTGCCCCAAATCCAAGCATTGATTCTAAAAGTCCAAGTGCTGCCATAACGCCACCCCCTGGTACTCCTGGAGCTGCTATCATTGTAACACCTAACATAAATATAAACGGCATTATCATACCAAAAGTAGGTGTTTGACCATTCATATACATAACTGCCATAGAAGTAAGAACTAAAGTAATAGTGTCCCCTGCTAAATGTATTGTTGCTCCTAGAGGTACAACGAAATCTAAAACTTCTTCACTAATATTATTTTTCTTAACACATTCTAGTGTTACTGGTATAGTAGCTGCCGAAGATTGAGTTCCTACAGCAGTCATGTATGCTGGTATCATGTTTTTTATTAATTTAAATGGATTTTCTTTCTTAATAGCTCCTGCAATACAGTATTGTATAAGTATATAAGCTAATTGTAATGAAAATAATAAAATATATACTATTCCAAAAGACTTTAATGTATTAAAAATCTCTCCACTATAGCTTAACTTTGCAAAAACACATCCAATATATATAGGTACTAATGGAATTAAAACATTAGTTACTATCATTAAAACTATTTTATTAAATTCATCTACTACTTTTAACATAGCACTGTTCTTTATTTTAGATAATCCTATTCCCAATATAAAAGCTAATGTCAATGCAGACATAACTCCCATAATTACTGGAATTTCAATTGTAAAATAAGGTTCAATAGTTTGTCCTTCTTCACTCAATGCTATACTTCCACTTATTAATTTAGGTAAAATTCCTGCTCCAATTAAATATGCAGCAAACCCAGCTAATAATGTAGATAAATAAGCAACTATTGTAGTTATAAGAAGACCTTTTCCAGATTTACTTCCTAATGAAGCTATTCCTGGAACTATAAAACCTACTATTATCAGTGGAATTATGAAAGATAAAAAATTTCCGAATAACCCACTAAAGGTTGCTAGTATTTTTACTGGAAATTGAATATTATTAGCCCCACATAATAATCCAATACTAATTCCTAATACTAGACATATAAATATTTTTGTAATTAAAGATAGTTTCTTCATTGAACTTGCCCCCTTTATTTGTCCTCCAACAAAACACACTTGTCTTTCATTAATACTCACTATACCCTATTATTTACATAATGTCAAATTTTATTTTTAAAAAAAATCTATAATTTTGTGAGTACATTCAAAATTATAGATTAACTTTCTCCAACTTTTTAAGTATATGATTTAAAAAAATATCATTTTTATAGCAAAAATAATTAGTGTTATCCCTCCAAAAAAATCTGCATACTTAGAAACAAATTCTATCTTTCTAATATATCTACATAAATAAAATGCAAATGTACATAATACTAGTGTTATAAATCCAATAATTGAGCAATCACCTATTACCCTTATTATATTACTTATGTAACTAAATCCAGTAAATCCAACTACAAATGCATCAATACTTACAGATATCCCCAATATTAATACTATACCTTTTTTTAATAATAAACTTTCATCTTTCTCCTCATTATCAAATCCATCTTTTATCATTAGTATCCCTACAACAGCTATGGCTATTCCCCCTACGACTTTAGGAATTGTAGTAATATAAGTTTCAAATAGATGTCCACAAACTCCGCCTAAAAAAAAGAATAAAAATTGAAAAAAAGCAAAGGAAATAATAAAGCCTATTTTATTTATTCTTTTTATAGCTGAATTAACTCCTATACTTATACTTACTCCTACAGCATCCATAGCCAATGCTACACCTACTATAATTAAATCCTTGAAATTCATCCCATCCTCCATTTTACAGTATTTGTATAATTTTATTATATATTTTCTCTACCTATGATTCATATTGTAAATTTTATTTTTTTATCTTTTAATTTACTCTTTTTTGTTGTATAGTATATATTGTATTCGCTAATTAACGAAATAGTATATCACATTAATTCTTAAGTATTAGATATTAATGTATATTTACATAAAACTATAAATTTTTAATTTTAATAAAAGGAGCGTATTTTAATGGCTAATTGTATCATAGCACAATCAGGAGGACCAACATCAGTAATTAATTCTAGCGTTGTTGGATTATTAGAGGCAAATAATACTTTAGGAACTTTTAACAAAGTCTTTGCAGGTTTAAATGGAATAGAGGGTATCTTAAACGGTAATATAATTGAACTTTCTTCATTTTCACAAGAAGAAATAAATAATTTTAGATATACACCTTCATCTGGTTTAGGTTCTTGCAGATATAAAATGAAAAAACTAGAAGAATCTACTGAAGAATATGACAAATTATTAGAAATATTAAAAGCTAATGATATTAAAGCCTTCTTTTATGTTGGCGGAAATGATTCTATGGATACTACTGCAAAATTAAGCGCCTATGCTAAAAAAACTGGAATAGATATTAAATTTATAGGTATTCCTAAAACAATAGATAATGATTTAATGTATACTGATCACACACCTGGTTTTGGTAGTGCAGCAAAATTTATAGCTACTTCTGTACTTGAAACTTACTTAGATTCATCAGTGTATATAAACAATGGAATATTCATATTAGAAACTATGGGACGTGACACTGGTTGGTTAGCTTCTGCTGCAGCATTAGCTCAATTAAATGGAAAGCAAGTTGCTGATTTCATATATTTACCTGAAACTGCATTTGATATTGATAAATTTTTAATAGATGTAAAAAATAAATTTGAAGAACAAAATCAAGTTTATATAGTAGTTTCTGAAGGAATAAGAACTGCTGAAGGTAAGTTTGTTGCTGAAGCTCACGCACAAGCTCATGATAAATTCGGACATGCACAATTAGGTGGCGTTGGTAATTATCTTAAAAACTTAATAATTTCTTCTGGTATAACTAGCAGAGTAAAATCTTTAGAACTTGGAGTTCTACAAAGATGTGCAATGCATTGTGCCTCTAATATCGACATAGAAGAGGCTTATGAAGTTGGATATGAAGCATTAAGACAAGCTTCTCTTGGAAAATGTGGGTATATGATAGGTATAAAACGCGAAAGCAATACTCCTTACAAATCATCATACTTCTTAATAGAAGCTGATAAGGTTGCAAATAATGTTAAATATTTCCCAACTGAATGGATAAATGAAGAAGGAAATAATTTAAAAGCTGAAGTTCTTGAATACTTATCTCCTTTAGTTTCTTCAGTTCCATCAGTTATTTCATCACTTCCAATGCCAGTATTTAAGGTATTTAACAAATAACTTAAGGTTAATCAATGGTTATAAGTTAGTAGTTAGTAGTCTTAGGTATAAATTTAGCTAAGATGGTTTTAAAACATATTATCCAAGAAGCTCGCTCTAGAGTTTCTTCCCTAACTACTAACTACCAACTCAAAACTATTTAGCATACCTCCTACATAAATACTCTATAGTTTCTAAAAATATATTTGCTTCCTTTTTGGTATTATATATTCCCAAACTTACTCTAACTAATCCCGGTACTCCATTTTTACTAATATAATTTTGAAGTTCATTATCTGCTATTCCTAATACTCTTCTTGTATATGGATGTGAACAAAATCCTCCTTGCCTTACTCCAATACCCCTAACTTCTGAAAGTTTTTCTCCAACCTCTTCATAGCTCATTCCATCAATAGTAAATACTAAAATTCCTAATCTATCATTAATATTTTCATTATCAGCATATAATCTCACTCTACTTAAATCTTTAAGTCCATCAATTATATATTTTAATAATTCCTTTTCATTTTTCTCTATAGTATCAAATCCTATCCTCTCAACTTCTTTCATAGCTTCCATAATAGCTACAGCCCCAAAAAGATTAGGTGTTCCTGCTTCATTTTTTTCAGGAGTATTTAACCATATTTCTCTATCATCTAATACAAGATCTACAGTACCACCACCTTTTGAATCTGGTGGGTTCATATTGAAACTTTCCTTTAATCCAATAATTGCACCACTTCCAAATGGAGCATATATTTTATGTCCAGAAAAAACTAAAAAATCTATATTTTCTGAACTATCTTCTTGGCACATAGATACCCTTTTATGAGGAACTAATTGTGCCCCATCAACTATGATTTTACCTCCATATTTATGAATTAATTTGGCTATTCTTTTTATATCATTTATATATCCAGTAACATTTGAAGCTCCTGTTATTGTTATATATTTTATACGTTCCCTATACTTATCCACTAACTCTTCTATATCATTAATATTTATTCTTCCATCTTCACGTACTTCTACATACTTTAAATTACACTTACCTCTCCAAGGTAAATCATTTGAATGATGTTCCATTCTTGTTGTAATTACAATGTCATCTTTGCTATTGATTAATATATTAGATAGCATATTTAATCCATCAGTAGTATTTGCAACAAAAATTGCTGTATAGATATCCTCTGGCGCATTAAAATACTTCAAAAGATAATTTCTACTCTCTTCATATAAATCACTACAATATAATGATTTTTGTCCATCACCCCTTTCAATTGACCCATAATATTCACTTGTTTCTAAAATTTTTTTCATAACTCTTTTAAAAGGCGGTGTAGTCGCTGCATTATCAAAGTTTATAGGAATAATCCTTCCCTTACCTTCTACATTAACCTTTTTATCCAACCCTACAAATAGTTTTCTTAAATCATCTTTATTATCCTTATGCATAACAATTCCCTCCAATACAATATATTCCTTGTTACATCGATTGTTACATCCACTTTCTTGGCACCCTTATTTGTAATATCTCCTTTATAATACTCATATTCTATAAAGTAACATATGTGTTTAAAATACATATATTATTAATAAATTTATTATTTGGAGGGGAATAATGAGTTCAAAAAAAAATAATAAAGACAATGATGATTTAAATTTTATACCTTTAAATATTGATTCTACACTTTCACCAGATGGTTCAAAGTTTCCATTGCTTCTTAATTTTGATGAAATATCACTTTCAGGAATGTACGGTGGAATGTCATTAGGTTTTTCAAATCTTAATGCCACTCCTATTCCATTAGACTTAGTTGGATCAACAACATCTGTAATTGCACCACTTACACCTTATCCTAAAAATATACCTACTATAAATGATGATAATACCCCTTATACACCTAAAACAAAACAACCTAATAATAATAATAATAATGCTAAAAACCAAAACAATAATTCTAACTATCTAGAATATCCAGCGGAATCAGATGATGATTTTCTTCATTCATACAATGAACCATCACTTAACGAAAGATACTTAGATAATCCTGTTAATGCTGTCGATATATTAAGGAATTTCGATCTTTCTTTAGATTATATTTCAACAGATTCTCGTAAAAACAATTGTACTGAAGAAGATGTGAATAAAATTTTTGATATAATTGAAAGTGATCATTCTGGAATATTAGCTACTATGAAAGCCTATAGGGTTCCTTATCCAATAGCAAAGCTATTAATTAAAAAGATTATTAAAATTTCTTTAGACAATTATAATAAGTAGGTGAGTTTTATGGAACAATTTAACAAATCTCTACCTAGAGTAAATACTAATATAAGAATTCTTCATGCTAATCCAACTACATCTAATATAGATGTTTATATAAATGGTTCACTCTTAGCAAGTAATGTTGGATTTGGAAAAATTTCTAAGTATTTTACCATAACACCTGGAGAATATAACTTTCAACTTTATCTAACAGGCACTTATGATAAACCTATACTTTCTCAAGATATTCAGTTAATTGCCAATGCAAATTATACTATTTCATTAGTTACATTATCTAATAATTTGTTTTTATTTAGGTTAAAAGATGATAATGTTCCCGTAACAAAATCTCAGGCATATTTAAGATTCATAAATCTTTCACAAAATTCACCATTATTAACTTTATCATTACCTAATAATTTCATCTTATTTAATGAAGCTGAATATTTAGAAACTACTAGTTACTATCAACTTTCTCCTGGAATATATAATTTTGAAGTATTATTTGCATCTTCAGATGTTACAGCAAAATATATAAAAAATATAACTTTAGTCGGTGGAAAATTTTATACAATCTATATACTTGGAGTATTTAACGGAAAACCAGTTATAGGTTACTTGTTCACTGAAGATTTAATTTAAAAAAAGGAGTTGTTTTTTAAACATCTCCTTTTTTAGATTTGATAAGGTTTTAGTATAATAGTATAATTAAAAGGTATAATTTTAATTGAGGTATTATATCAAAAGCTTATTATAGTCTCAAGTTTAAAGTTTTAAGTTTAAGAATAAATTCAGCTTAACTGAATTTTTAAAAAGTGATACTAAAGTTTTATGTTTGACTTAGCACTTATAACTTTCTAAACTTCACAGTTAAATTTTGATACAGCCTCATATTACTTATAAGACTTCACTATATTACGGAGGAAATTATGATAATACTAAGTTGTAAAGATATATGTAAAAGCTATGGAGTAAGGGATGTTCTTAAAGATATTACCTTCTCAATTAATGAAGGCGATAAAGTTGGAATCATTGGTGCCAATGGTGAGGGAAAATCTACCCTTTTTAAGATAATAACAAAAGAAATATCTCAAGATTCTGGTGAAGTTTTTATAGACAAAAATAAAACACTAGGTTATTTATCTCAAAATTTATCACTTGACTCTGATAAAAATATTTACGAAGAAGCTATTTCAGTTTTTGAAGAAATATTAAATATTGAATCGAGACTTTCATCATTAGAAATAAAAATGAGTGAGCCCTATGATGATAAAAATGCAGCATATCATGAAAAGCTTATTAAAGATTATACTACTCTTCAAGATTTATATTCACATAAAGGTGGTTATGTCTATAAAGGTGAAATTTCAAGAGTATTAAAAGGTCTTGGCTTTACTGAAGATGATTTTTATAAACCAATAATTACATTAAGTGGTGGACAAAAAACAAGAGTTGCATTATGTAAATTGTTATTACGTAAACCTGATATAATATTACTTGATGAGCCTACTAATCACTTAGACTTAGAAGCTATAAGTTGGTTAGAAGACTATATGAAAAATTATAAGGGAACAGTTTTAGTGATATCACATGATAGATTTTTCTTAGATTCTGTTACTACACATACTTATGAAGTAATAAGTGGTAAAATAGAATGTTATAATGTTCCTTATACTAAATTTATAGATTTAAGAAAAAAGAATTATGAAGCTAAACTAAAGGCTTATAATTTACAGCAAGCTGAAATTAAAAGACAAGAAGCCATAATTGAAAAGTTCCGTTCATTTAACCGTGAAAAAAGTATAAGAGCTGCTGAAAGTAGAGAAAAAGCTCTAGATAAAATGGAAAAAATTGAAGCTCCTGCTCATGAAAAAGAAGCCTCTAAAATTAAATTTGAAGCTTCAGTAAAAAGTGGATATGATGTTTTACATATAGAAAATATGGCAAAATCTTATGGCGAAAAAACTTTATTTTCAAATTTAAATTTAGACTTAAAACGTGGAGAAAAAGTAGCATTAATTGGTGAAAATGGCCGTGGTAAAACTACTTTATTTAAAATAATAATGGATACTGTAGAGTCTGATACTGGGGTAAAAGTATTAGGTACTAATGTTAATGTTGGCTACTATGATCAAGAACAATCTGATTTAAATTTAGATAAAACAATTATTGATGAAGTTTGGGATGAATTCCCTAACTTAACAACATCAAAACTTAGAAGCTATTTAGCCTCATTCCTTTTTACTGCTGATGATGTATTTAAAGTAATAAAAACTCTTAGCGGTGGAGAAAAATGTAGAATTAATTTGTTGAAGCTAATGCTCTCTAAATCTAATCTTTTACTATTAGATGAACCTACAAATCACCTTGATATTATGTCAAGAGAGGCTTTAGAAGATGCAATTTTAGAATATGATGGCACATTAATGGTAATATCTCATGATAGATACTTCTTAAATAAAGTAATTGGACGTATACTTGAATTAAAAGAAGATGGAGTAACTGAATACTTAGGAAATTATAGCTATTACCAAGAGAAAAAGCTTAATCCTAGTAGATTTGAAAGTTATGAAGAATTAGCTAATGGAAAAACTAAAACTCAACTTAAAGACGAAAAGAAAAAGAAACGTGAAGCTGAAAAAGAAGCTAAAGCTATGCAACTTAAAATTAAAAATCTAGAAAAAACTATCTCTGAAAAAGAAGATGAATTAACTCAATTGCAAGAACAACTTTGTCTTGAATCAATATATTCTAATCCATCTGAAAGCCAAAGAGTTAATAACGAAATTAAAGAATTAGAAGAAACTATTGCTAATCTTTATGAAGAGTGGGAATCACTAGCTTAAACTTATCTTATTAATAAATGCTTTTAAATATTTAATAAAAAATAAAAATAGGAAATTAGGAATTTTTATCTTAATTTCTTATTTTTATTGTGTTATATACCTTCTTTTATAAAACTCACAAAAAAGGTAGTGTATCTTTTAAAAATACACTACCCTTTTTATTAAGCTGCTTCTACAATACTTTCTGAAGTTTTTTCCTTAACTAAGTTATTAAATATAAATTTTCTTATCATATCCACTGGAATTATTGTGAATGCCATAGCTATTATAACAAGCCAATGTCCTGGTGTGATTGGTGTACAACTAAAGAAGTCACCACCAACAATAGTTAATATAACTTGAACTACCACTATAATTCCCATCACCTTTAAAAAGCTTATATTTTCTTTAATATGTTCAAATATATTTACTGTATTACTTCTTACATTGAATCCATTAAATACTGCACAAAGTACAAACATTGAAAAATACGCTGTCATATGCTCTTCTGTATTTGAAAACATATTTACAAAGAATGGAGTCTTTAAGAATATAAAACTTAAGATTGTTACCCAAGCACCAGCAAATAGAATTTGATTCATCATAGTACTAGAAACTATACTTTGAGTTCTTGATTTAGGTTTTTCTAACATATACTTTTTAAGTGCTGGTTCAGAACCTAAAGCTAAAGCACCAAGCCCATCCATAACTAAATTAATCCATAGTATATGTGTAATCTTAAGTGGCTCTTCAATACCAAAGAATGGAGCTATAGCACAAACAGCAACTGCACCTACATTTATTGTTAATTGGAATTTAATAAATTTTAAGATATTATTATAAATCGTTCTACCATAAAGTATAGCATTTTCAATTGATTTAAAATTATCATCTAAAATTACTATTGCACCAGCTTCTTTTGCTACATCTGTACCGCTACCCATTGCAAAACCAACATCTGCTCTCTTTAATGCAGGAGCATCATTTACACCATCGCCTGTCATACCACATACAAGGTTTAATTCTTGAGCTAATCTTACCATCCTTGATTTATCTGTTGGTAATGCTCTAGCAATAACTCTTAAATTAGGTATAATAGATTTAACTTCATCATCAGACATCTTGTTTAATTCTTCTGATGTTAATGCAACATCAGATTTAGATTTTAATAATCCAGCTTCTTTTGCTATAGCAACTGCAGTTTCTTTTCTATCACCAGTTATCATTACAACTTGAATACCTGCATTTTGAACTTCTTCTATAGCTTGTTTAGCTTCTGGTCTTACATCATCTCTAATACCGACAAAACCAACTATAACTAAATCTTCTGGTAATGTATCATCAACTAATTCACTTTCGCTATAAGCAAAAGATAATACTCTCATTGCTCTTACAGCTAGTCCATCAATTTTTTCGTTAATTTTATCTTTATTTATAGCTACAACATTTCCATTTTCATCTATCATTTTAGTAGCTTTAGCAAGTAATCTTTCTGGAGCACCTTTGTATACAGTTTTTCCATCTAACTGACTTGCAGAATATTTATTAGCAGAATTAAATCCTTGAGATTTTTCTACTGTAATATTAGTTAATTTATTCATTTCTTCTTGAGTTAAAAAATTTAATAATGCTTTATCTGTAGCATTACCACCAATAACTTTACCTTCAGCGTCAAACATTGCACCTGTATTTTTACCAATACAAAGTTTCATCATTTCTTTTACCATAGAACCCTCTTTGTAACTATCTTTTAAGTTACCATCAAAGAATTCTACTACTTCTAATTGCCCTTTAGTAATTGTACCTGTCTTATCTGAAAATAAAATATTTAAAGAACCTGCTGTCTCTATTCCTATTGGTTTTCTAACAAGTACGTTGTTTTGTAACATCTTAGATGTATTTCTCATAAGAACAATAGCAATCATAAGAGGTAATCCTTCTGGAACAGCCATAACAACTATAACAACCGCAAGCATAATAGCTTCTAATACATCCTTAAATACCATTACACCACCACTGGCAAAATAATCAGAAAATCCACCTGCAACAATTACCTTATGACCTAATAATGCTAAAGCTATAACAACTGAACCTATATAACCAAACATTGAAATTTGTGATGCAAGCTTAGAAAGCTTAACTTTTAATGGACTATCTACTTCATCATCAGCCATATCTTCTGCCATTGCACCCATCATAGTTTTCATACCAACTTTAGTAACTTCCATTATACCTTCACCATTGAATACAACTGCACCTCTAAATAAAGAATGCGCATCAACAAAAGTATCACCAGTTACATCTGCAGTCATTGCAGCTTCTTTATAAGCCTTAGAATCATTAACTGCAAACTTTTTACACTCTTCTGCCTCACCATTAAGAGCTGAATTATCAACCCTTAAATCACCTTGATAAAGATATCCATCCGCTGGAATTTTATCACCACTTTGAAGAATTACCATATCCCCAACAACTAAATCATCAATTTCAATTTCTACTATTTTTCCATCTCTATGTACCTTACATACATCTTTCTTAGTAGAATCTTTTAACTTTCTATACTCATTATCACTTGCCATTTCAGTTTTTGCAGAAATTCCAGTAACAAGTAATACGGAAACAGCTATCCCAATAAGTTCTCCAAACTCTGCATATCCCATAAATGCCATAATAGCCATAATTGCTGCAATTGCAAGTAATAGCTTTATCATTGGATCATCAAATGCACCCTTAAACTTGTCCCAAAACGTTTCTGGTTTAGCTTCATGAATTATATTATCTCCATGGAGCTTTCTACTTTCCTCTACTTGACCTTTATTAAGTCCTTTAATCATTACTTCCTCTCCCTAATATAAATTTACATATTTTTTATAAAATATAGTATATCTACTATATTATCACTTATTATTACATATTAAAAACATTATTAATATATATCTAAAAATATACACGCAAAAGCATCTTTATCTTTTGCATGTATTTCCTTCATTACTGATATAAAGCTAATACTCCATTTAAATCTGCTATTTTACCTTCTCCTACTGCTTTAAATTGCCATTCTGAACCACTTCTATAAAGCTCCGCAAAAATTACTGATGTTGCAGTAGAACCATTTTCTTTCAAATTAAATCTACAAATTTCTTTTTCATTTTGATCTAAATCTATTAATCTCACATATGAATTATTTATCATTCCAAATGTTTGTCTCTTAGCCATAGCTTCATGTATAGTAACAACAAATACAATCTTAGCTATATTAGGATTAATATTTTCTAAATCTATGTTTATAGTTTCATCATCACCTTCACCAGCACCAGTTCTATTATCCCTTGCTAATGAAATTCCTTGCCCTTCTTTATTATTAAAGAATATAACATTTGATACTGTATTGAATTTATTATTTGAATCTAATAAAAAAGCAGCTATATCTAAATCAAAATCAAACCCATTATTTGATATATCCCAACCAGCACCAAGTTTTACTCTTTTTAATCCTGGATTTCTCTTTGTTAAATCTAAAATATCATTTTTATTTAAATTTAAAATTCCTCCTGTTTGAGAAGTACTATTTGAATTTCCTGTTAAATTTCCAAATCCTGAACCTAAATTAATTCCCATTTCTTACACCTCTATTTGTACATATTTGCTAAAGAAGAAACCGTTGCATGTAGTAGTTCTCCTCTTGCTTTAAATTGCCAGCTTCCATTTTTTCTTTCTAACTCTGCAAAAAGTAAAGCGGTATTATCTCCACCATCTTCGGATAGATTGTATCTACAAATTTCTTTATTTCCACTATCTTCATTTAATAATCTAATATAAGCATTTTTCACCTTAGAAAAGCTTTGCTTTCTTGCTACTGCATCATAAATATTAAGAGCAAAAATCACTTTACTACAATTACCTGGTAGCTTATCTAAATTAACTGATATCTTTTCATCATCTCCATCACCTGCGCCTGTTCTATTGTCACCATGTAAATATATACCTTGACCATTTAAATTTCCAAAGTAAATTACTCCTCTATTTATAAGTTTATCATTTTCGTTTAATAATATAGCAATTAAATCTAAATCATAATCAGCACCTAATTTGAAGAAACCTTTTTTAGCAACATCCCATCCCGCTGCTAACATCACATTCTTTAATCCTGGCTCTGTTTTTGTTAAGTCTAAGACATCATTCTTTTTTAAATTCAAAACTCCTACCATATCTTTCCTCCTATAAATTATTTATTTAACCCCTACACGGCATATTTAGTTAATAGTTGCAGTTGAAACTACCATAGTAGTTTCTAATAATTTATATTTTTTAAAGTCTGCTAAAGCAGACTTTATTCATTAACTAATAACTACATATAAAGTCCTAAAATTCCATTTAAATCAGCAATTTTACCTTCTCCAATAGCTTTAAATTGCCATTCACCACTTTGTTTGTACAACTCTGCAAAAATTACAGAAGTAACAGTTGATCCATTTTCTTTTAAATTAAATCTACAAACTTCTCTTTCATTATGTTCTTCATCTAAAATTCTTACATATGAATTTTCAACCATTCCAAAAGTTTGTCTTTTAGATTGTGCTTCGTGAATTGTAACAACAAAAACTATTTTTTGAACATGTGGCGAAATAGCTTCTAAATCTATTCTGATTCTTTCATCGTCTCCCTCACCTGCACCAGTTCTGTTATCACCTTCTAAGTAAATTCCTTGCCCCTGCATATTATTAAAGAATATAACATCATCTGGAATATTTTGTACTTTGCCATTTGCATTTAATAAAAATGCTGCTATATCTAAATCAAAGTCTTGCCCTATTGTTGCAACATCCCAACCAGCACCTAATATTACCTTTTTAAGCCCTGGATTCTTCTTAGTCAGATTTAACACATCATTCTTTTTTAAATTTAAGGCATTAACATTGTTATTACTTGAACCTGAGTAAATATTATTCATCATTGAACCTAAATTAATTCCCATTTTTATACCCCCTTAGGATTTAAGTATTATTTATAATTATCTTATGTAATAAATTATACCATTTAACAAAATACTTTTCAACTCTTTTTACAGTATCAAATAAAATTTTTTAATTCATTTTTTTATTTTTTATTAATATTTAATTTAAAGCTGGCATTATGCCAGCTTTATATCTTAATTATTTATTTTTCATCCTATTATAAAATTAACTTTGTGCTATATTTTTCTTTATGCTATGTTTAATTCTTTCAAGTTTAGCTGAGTTCTCAATTCTTTGAATTCTATTAGACTCTTGAATTGCTTTTGTATCTTCAATTCCTTTCATTATAGTTTCAAATGATTTTTCTAATGTAGATATAGCAACAGAACTTCCTGAAGCCATTTTAGCAATTTCCACAGACTGTCTAGCGGTATTTTGAGAATTTCTCATAATAAGCTCATTTGTCTTATCATCCAATTGTTTTATTGATTTAGCTTGTATTTCTTGTCTTTTTAAAATAACTGCTTGAGCTAAACATTGTTTAAATATAGGCAATGTAACTATAAATGAAGAATTAATTTTTCTCATTAAATTAAAGTTAGACATTTGAATACTTTGAATCATTGGTGCTGCTTGAATGGCAACATTTTCTGCAATTTGAAGATCATAAACACGTTGTGATAGCATCTCTTTACTTATTTCAAGTTTTTGTGTTAACATCTGTTTTTCTTCTTGATTAATATCATTATTAATAGAAATTTGTGAAATATATAAATCTATTTCTTCTAATGCTAATTCACCTGCAACAATATACTTTTCAAGCAATTGATAGTAATGAAGATTAGCATCATATAATTTTTTTAAATTAGCATTTGATTCTCGTATGTCATTTTCATATTTCTTTAATAAAAGATACACCTTTTCAACTTCATACCCCATAGTATCATATTTTTGAAATAACTTTGCCACACTATTACCTACACCTTTCATAAGTTTAGATAACATTGATTGTTTTTCTGTACCTTCTAATTCTTTGACATCAAATTTATCCATTATTTTGGTTAAGTTTACTAACATTTCACTAACTTCTTCTGATTTTACTGCCTTCATTGAACTTAATAATTCATCTGATACCTTAGAAATATTTTCACTTGCTTTTTGCCCAAACATTACTATAGAATTTGGATTTTGAATTTCAACTTCTCCTGTTAACTTCTGAACCTCTTCCATGTTTCTTAATCTTTGTTTATACTCTGAAATTGTAGCCATATCAAATTCTTGATTTTGTATTTGCATACTTTCTTGAGGATTCATATATCCATATTGATTTTGATACCCCATTTCTATGTTTATTTGATCACCTGATTGCCCTTGGTAATTCATCTGTGCATTTTGATATGCATTATAATTATTATTATTTTGAAAATCACTATTTATTCCATTAAATGATTGTCCCATATTATCATTATTATAATTATTCATCACTATCACTCCCACCTTTATTTATTTTTTTAAAAACTTTGAAAAAATCCCCTGCTTCATACTAATTAACTCTTTATAGGTTGAATCATATTTCATTACTTCCAACCTAAAATCATTTAATACTGTTTCTTTTATTACATTATTAATGTTAAATAATCCAGATGGATTAAAAATCACTATATCTATGCCAATAGTATGTATATATCCTAAAAGTAGTTGCATCGATTCTGGTAAAACCTCTTCCTTTTCAAGATAAATAACTATCTTAGGAACAGCACCTGTAAAATCAAAATTATCTACTAATCTGACAATACTTTCATTTAAACCTAAAACTAATACAAGTAATCTTAATACTTCTTCTTTATTAAAACTTTTATTATATAACTCCTTACTAGTAATAGTTTCATTAAATTTTTTAAGCAAAAAATTTTGAACATCTTCACTATATTTAGAAAATTTATATATAGGAAGTTTTTTGATTGCTTCAATATCAAAAGTACCATCACTTAATTGACAAAACATAATCTGATACATATCATCTGTAAACTTTACGTCCTCTGAAAAATATATTCCATTAAACACTAAAGTATTAGATGATGAAGTGCAATATTTTACAAGCTTTTGATATTCAAACTCATCTTTATACATTCCATCTATTTTCTTAAAGAAGCATGGCACTCTAACTGTATCTCCTTCAACCTTAAATCCACTTCTTAATTTGCAAGGTTCATTCCAATAAATATATATATCCTCTAAAACAGTATCTAATAATACACTCTTAGTATAACCCTTTCTAAATTGCCATGGCTTAAAAACTCCTGTTCTAGAAAATAATTGTTCCTCTACTTCTCTTTGAATTTGCTTAGTAATTGTTTCAAAATTATCAATAGCTTTTCCTTTGCTAGCTCTTTCATTAAATGATTCTATACTCAAAATTCCCATACTTTTTATACATTCACTTAATCTATCTTCTTCTATCTCGCTCCAAAATTCTTCTTTTAACGGATTGATATAAATAACATCATATCCCATTTTATAAAGCATAATTAGAAAATAAATTTCATGTCTTTCAATATTTCCATAATAAATACATTTAGGATTTATACTTGAATCATACTTTATATTCTTTGCATATGTATAAGTCCAAACAATTAACTTAGTTATAAAATTGTTTCTCACATTATCATTAAAGAAATTTTCTTTATTACATGCCATTGGAATAACATATTCTAATGCCTTCAAAAATTTTAAGTTAATTTCAAATTCCTCAAATATAGTAATTTCTTGAGAAGACATTTTATATACATCCATAAATGCAAGTTCATTAAATATATATTGAATTAACTCCATTTCTCCACTTAAAGGTATAGAACCATCAAATATAATACATTTATCTTCTTCTAAGCATTTATTTTGAATTGTCTTTATATAATTATCATAGTTAGAACTATCTTCTACACCTATAAATCTATAAAAATATGGCTTAAACTTATTGTATGTATCCTCTCGTTCGTAAATAGTTCTAAACATATACATTGTTATGTTTTTTAAATTTATAGCCATTTATCTTCCTCTTACTTTCTAAAAATTATACTTATATATAAATTTTACCTTATTTAATATCCACCTTTCAACACTTATCAACTTTATTTACCAATATTATTATTTTTTCACATTAATACTCTTAAATACATATTAATCTTTGTTTAATTATTTTTCTTCAATAAAAATATTATTGTACCTAATGCTATAAAAATACCATGAGCGTAATATTCCCATGGTATTTTTAATAATTTCATAACTTTTATAAGATTATAAAACTAAATTTTAACTAAAATCTCATTTATATCTTCACTTACTTTAAGCCTTTCACTATAAACCCAATCTACATCAAATTTTAAATTAAATATCTTAGAAAAAGAATAATACATATTAATCTTTTGATAATAAATTTCTAAGTCATCAAGGTTTCCTGTAAAACATTCTGGCTTTGTTATTTCTTTAGCCTTAGCAACAAAAACCTCCTCTACATACTCAAGGAATTTATTCATAAGTTCTTCACTAGCAACATCAAAAGGAACTTTTAATAAATCCCATTGATCCTCTTCCTTAAGCTTATATCTTTTAATTTTTTCTAATATCAATAAATATTCACTAATATCCATTTTTGTATAATAATCCAGCTTTTCTTCTCTAGTTTTCCATAAAACTAGCTTTTCATTTAATGGTAAGCTTTTTATAGTAAGTATTGCCTCTGATGGACCCACAACTGCTTCTTTAATTACTTCATCTTTTACTTCTAACTTTCTACTTAGAAAATTATGTGTATCTGAAACCCCTGCAACATATCCAACATCATATATACCTTTTCTACCTGCTCTACCTGCTACTTGCTTTACCTCCTGTGAAGTTAACTCTCTCATTTCTTCACCATCAAACTTTCTTATAGACATGAATACAACTCTTCTAATTGGAAGATTAACCCCCATTCCAATAGCATCAGTTGTAACTAGCACTTTATTTTCTTTATTTATAAATTGTTCATATTGCATCTTTCTAACTTCTGGTGGTAAATCACCGTAAATAATACTAGTCTTAATATTTTTATTTGAATAATCTTGAGCTATTTCTAAAACCCTCTTTTTAGAAAAAACTACAATAGCATCGCCTTCTTGAACATCATTATAACTAAAGTTTTTATTTTCAACTTCTAGTGGTATACTTCTATGATATTCTTTTATTTCATAATCATCTTCACAATCATCTAGAATTTTAATTAATAACTCCTTAGCATTCATTGCTCCACAAACATGAATTTCATTGCATCTAAGCCCTAATAATGCTCTAGTCCATGCTATACCCCTTTGAGAATCATTAATCATTTGTATTTCATCAATAACTGCAATATCATAATTTTGCTTTAAATTAACCTTCTCAATAGTACATGAAACATGTGTTGCATTTTCATTAATTATTTCTTCTTCTCCAGTCATTAAATCACAAACTACACCTTCACTATTTAACTTTTCATAATTTTCTAATGCTAATATCCTAAGTGGTGATAAATAAACACCTTTTTTAGCTGTTTTTAATCTTTCTACTGCATTATAAGTCTTTCCTGTATTGGTATCCCCCAGATGAACATAAATCTTTCTTTTCATTCTTCTTGTTACCATGTATTCATCCTTAGGATTATCTGGAAATGCCTCTTCAAAAGCTTCTCCAATCAGTTTTGGTATATGTCTTTTTGTAAGAACTGTCATAACACCTGAATTTAAAAAAGTATTATAGTTTCCCCTAACTACCTCATAAAAATCAAAATCAGTATTATTTTTTTTATTATAATCTTCAAGCATCCTCTTAGAAATATCTTCTAAAAGTTCTTCATATCTATCACATACATCTTGATAGTCCTTAAAGCCTTCATTCTCCATTTCTTTTAATAATCTAATCTTCTTTCTAATTGAAGTTTCTTGCTCTATTAACGCTCCTACTTTTGAATGATGCGCTATCTCCTCTATTTGATTAATTTGACTCTTTAACTTTTTAAACTCTCTTAGTGCTGCATTCTTTTTCATATAATTCCTCCGCTAACCTATTAGTTCTTTTACCCACATTATTGCTTTTCTAACATCTTCCTCTTTATTATTTTTAAGAGGCTCCATAAAATCAATTTCTCCTATAAACTTATTATTAGGAATTTCTTTTTTTATATTATTAAAAAATTTAGTTGCTCCTCCCCCACCATGACATGCAAATAATCCAATATTCTTTTTTTCAATTTTATTATTTTTTAAAAATGTATTAAGCGGTGGTGCATAAGTTCCTACCCATATAGGTGTTCCAATAAAAATATTATCATATTGATTAATATCTTTATCTAAATACAAAAGTTCTGGTTTTTCTTTAAAAATTACACTTTTTCCTCCCCAGAAATATTTTTTAAAACCTTTATCACTATACTTCTTTTTTGTTTTTAGTTCTAATACATCTGCATTTATAGCCTTTGCTATTGATTCTGCAATTAACCTTGTATTTCCTTCTAATGAATAAAACACAACTAAATTCCTCATGGAATAATCTCCTCTTTTTTATATTAATTAATATAACATTATTATAAATCACTTTACATTATTACCCAACAAAAAATTCCTATGTAAATTTAAATCATATTATTTTCACCAAATTGAAACACAATTGACAAATTTAAATATTATACTAAATACATAAAGTGAAACAAAAAAATTTCCCCTAATACAAAAAATTCCTAGAAGATACCATCCC
>OLNJ01000597.1_pt1 | contig 28021 bp, 23 predicted proteins | sample 1672191 | NCBI WGS metagenome assembly OLNJ01 (sample SAMEA3136657, study PRJEB25190) | human gut metagenome | biome: human gut; feature: human-associated habitat; material: faeces | place: Austria | collected 2013 | reverse complement strand
ACTTCTTTAATGTTGGGGACTACATTGATGAAGCATTAATTCAAAAATTTCAGAAAGAGACTGGAATCAAAGTTAACTACGATACTTACGATACTAATGAAATAATGTATCAAAAGGTAAAAACTAATCCAGGTACTTACGATTTAGTTGTACCATCAGACTACATGGTTCAAAAAATGATTAATGAAGGTCTTGCTGAAAAGATAGATTTTAATAATATACCTAATTATCAATATATAAACCCAGAGTTTAAGGATTTATCTTATGATCCAAACAATGAATATTCTGTACCATACATGTGGGGAACTGTTGGAATATTATATGATACAACTAGAGTTACAGAGCCTGTAACTAGCTGGGATATATTATGGGATACTAAATATAATGATGAAATATATATGTTCAACTCTCTTAGAGATGCTTTAGCTGTTGCTTTCTTAAAAGATGGATATTCAATAAATACTACTGACCCATCTCAAATAGAAGATGCTAAAAAGGCTTTAATAGAACAGTTATCTTTAACTAATCCTATATATGTAAATGATGAAGTTAAAGATAATATGATATCTGGAGAAAAAGCTCTTGCTACTGTATGGTCTGGAGATGCAATATACTGTATGGCTTCTAATCCTGATTTAGCTTATGCTATTCCTGAAGAAGGTTCAAATAAATGGGTTGATGCTTTAGTAATACCTAAAGATGCTCCTAATAAAGCAGGCGCTGAAGCATTTATAAACTTCTTATGCGATCCTCAAAATGCTAAAGAAAATGTTGATTATATAGGATATTCAACTCCAAATAAAGCTGCATTCGATCTATTAGATGATGAAACAAAAAATAATCCTGCTGCATATCCTTCAGATGAAGTATTAGATAAATGTGTATTATTTGTTGATCTAGACAAAAGTACATTAAAATTATATGAGGATGCTTTTACAGAAGTATTGTCACAATAAAAAAAGAAGCGAATTTTTCGCTTCTTTTTTATTTTAACCCTAGCAATCTAAAGTTAATTTGTATTTTATCAATTTCTTTGAAATTTGAAACGTACAAACTTTTCTTAATATCTTCACTAATATCTTTTATCATTTTTTATGGTATAATTAATAATAAATATTAATAAAAACGGAGGATGCTATGATAAGATACCATGTAATTCTAGATGGAAGAGTCCAAGGTGTAGGATGTAGGTTTTTTTGCCAAATGAATGCAACTTCGCTTTCATTAACTGGTTGGGTTCGAAACTTGGATAACGGTATGGTTGAACTTGAAGTACAAGGTGATGAAAAATCTGTAGATAAATATATTTCAATAATCAGTAAAGGAAATAGATTTATACGAATTGATGATTATTCAATTAAAAAGAAAGATATAGTTTCTAACGAACGTTCTTTTAAAACAACTTACTAACTTCTTAGTACTGCAAAAAAAGTGGCTTTTACAAGCCACTTTTTGCTTTGGAATCAAAAATCATTAGGTTATATTTTTGTATAACATTAATAAGTTTATCTGCATATATTTTTTCTCCGTTCTCATCTTCCGCTGTACTATAACCTGCATTTTCTAAAGCCTGTGCTTGGCTTTTATATTCTTTTCCATCAAACAAACCATTCACCCTATATCTTTCATTTTCATTCAAGAATTCACCATGATCTGCTATGGATTGAAGAATATTATCATACTTTCTAAAATTCGCCTCTATAATATCATCATAATTTTCTTTTGTTGTCATAGTTGCAATAGCTCCATCCCAACGACTATCTGCTTTTATTCCAAATATATTATTATGTTCTAATGCTAACTCAGACTCTCCCCATCCAGATTCTAATATAGCTTGTGCCATTGTTATAGATGGTAAAATACCATAATTATAATAATTATCTAAAGCTGCTGGATATATTTCGTTAATAAATGTCATTTTAGCTTCATCTTTATATAAATCCTTATATAAAGTATTATCATTTATTTCATTTAGAAAAGCTTTTACCTTCTCTTCTTCTTCATTATTTACTTTTAATCTTTCTAAAACCTCATCAACAGTAAATAATGTATATTCACCATTTTCACCATTTTTCAAAAACACTTTTGCTATCTTTGAAACAAGTTCATCTTCTTTACCATCATTAAGCACTTCATTTATAGCCGCAACTTCTTGCCAGTTTACTTGAGCTTTTCCTTCACTAACATTATCTGTCACATCTATATAATATTTTATTTTATCGTAACCTAAAGTATCGAAATCTGTTCTAGTAAAGAATATATTTCTTCCAAACAGTATTAAAGCAGTAAATATAATTACAACTATAAATGGATACAATTTAACCTTCTTTTTTGTTGTTTTATATCCATAGTTATTTATACCATTATATATAAGTTTTTCATTCACATAATCACCTCACATAATAAATATATGATAAAACTATTAAGAATATCTCATATATTTATTAAGAACTTCTTATGTTTTACCTTTCTAAATCTACTTCTACCTTATCTTTATTATTTTCTAAATTAAAAAAATCTCTTGTTTCATTAATTACTATCTTCCTTAACCCTATAAGCCCCACTAAATTTGGTAACGCCATAAGACCATTACAAATATCAGCTATAATAAAAATTATATCTAAAGGTAAAAATGGTCCTATTGCAACAAGAATAATAAAAACAGCTTTATATGGCCTGATAGCATTAACTCCATATAAATACTGAATGCATCTTTCACCATAATAATTCCATCCAATTATAGTAGTAAATGCAAAAAATATGAGTCCTATATTAACAATATATTTCCCTATATTAAATATAGGTAATGCTGAGCTAAAAGCTGAAGTAGTTACTGCTGCACCATCTAAGCCAATATTATATGACTTAGTTATAACTATTGCTAATCCTGTTAACGTACATATCACTATTGTATCAATAAACGTTCCTGTCATTGATATCAAACCTTGTCTTACAGGTTCTTTAGTTTTAGCTGCTGCAGCTGCAATAGGAGCACTTCCTAATCCTGCCTCATTTGAAAATACACCTCTTCCAATTCCCCTTTGCATAACCATAAGAATTGTAATACCAGTAACTCCTCCAAAGGCAGCTCTAGGATTAAACGCACTTTCTATAATTAACATAATGGTTTGTGGTATTAATTTAATATTAACAGCTAATACCATTAAAACTCCTACTATATACATTCCCGCCATAAATGGTACAATAGCTTCTGATACCTTTGAAATTCTCTTTATTCCACCTAATGTTACTAAAGATACTATTGTTGTAAGAATTATAGCTGTTACTATTATAGGAACATTAAAGCTTAGCTTTGCTGCATCTGCAATTGATTTAACTTGCCCAAAAGTACCTATCCCCAACAGTGCAACTCCAACTCCAAACACTGCAAAAGCTTTTGCTAAAAACTTTGACCCAAGTCCTTTTTCAATGTAATACATTGGTCCACCAGCCATTTGACCATTTGAATCTACCTCTCTATACTTTACAGCAAGCACTCCTTCTGCATACTTTGTAGCCATACCAAAAAAAGCTGCTATCCACATCCAAAAGATTGCTCCTGGTCCACCTGCTACAATTGCTGTTGCTACTCCAACAATATTTCCTGTGCCGATAGTTGATGATAATGCTGTACAAAGTGCTGCAAAGCTACTAACATCCCCTTCTAAGCCCTCTATCTCATTTTCATCTTTAGAAAACACATACTTAAATGCTAACTTTAGTTTACTTATTTGAATAAATCCTAACTTAAAAGTAAAATAAATTCCAGTTCCCACTAATAAAACTAATAATGGTACTCCCCATACAATATTGTTGATAGTTGATAAAATTTTTTCCATAAAAAAATCCTCCTAATTTAAAATTACGGAGGAGACTTAGATACATTAATAATTTATAATTAATGGCTAAACCTTTGCTTAAATTACTTTTAAAGCTAGTCTATCTAATCTTTCACATTAAGTATTAATTATTAACTTTTAATTTTTAACTATCCTATCCCCTGTCCTTTTACCTGAGAGTTTGAGTTTAATAAAACTTAAACCTTGCTCCTTCGGTGCTCTCTTTGAGTCTCTCCAGAGGCTCGTCCAATAGCGGTCCTGTTACCTGAAAGATTTGCTTCTTCGGCGGACAATAATCTGTCTCTCTCCCACTACCTTCATCCGAACTCTATTAAATTATAAAATTATTATATTTACATTTGCTTATATATGTCAATATTAAATTTCAAATCTATTTTTTATTTCACCTCTAACTAAATAATGTGTAAAATACTTTTTTCTTGGTGCAGATGACGGGACTTGAACCCGTATGAGAACTTCTCACTACCACCTCAAGATAGCGCGTCTGCCTATTCCGCCACATCTGCTTGTTATCTATTATATAATCCTAAAATATTAAATCAAAATTTTACCTTTATCTATCTCTTAATGATTTTAATATTTTCACTATATTATCTATATCTTCATCACTTAAACTATCATAATTATCAAGCATTAATTTAATTCCTTCTAATACTTTATTTTTATATGAATTATTTTTTTCCTTCTTCCCACCATTTAAAACTCTTAGAGCAATAGCTGTTGATGTTATTCCTATAAATCCAACTCCAAAAACCATAAGAATTACAGCTATACTTCTACCTAACTGTGTCTTTAAAACAACATCTCCATATCCTACTGTAGTAAAAGTTACAAAGCTCCACCATAAAGCATCTCCTAAAGATATTCCTTCAATAAGCGATATTATAACAGCACCTATAACAATGATTGTAGTTGATATTATTAATAGATAATATACTCTATTGGTTCTAATCTCCTCTTTTGTTTTTACCTTAAACTTTATAAAAAATATTCCTAGCATAAATATTTTAAAGATTTTTATTATAGTATTAGGTTCTATAATATAAGCTAAGTTAATAACTGCAGCTATTTTAACATAAGCTCTAAGTGGTATTATTGACAGTAAATCAATCATGTTATTTTTTATAAATTCTCTCTTACCTTTTGATATAACAAATCTTACTACATAGTCTCCAATAAAAATAAGCCTAACTATATTTTCTATATAATAGAAACTTAATGTTACCTCTTTAGGTAATGGAATAAAAATATCAATAACTAACATTAATGCTAATAGTAACGCTAATAAACCTATAAAAAATTCATATACAGTCTTTTTATTCATATACTCTACCTCATTATTAAACTAATAGATTATATTATTTTTTATGTAATCTTAGAACTAAAATACTAGTTAAAAGTTAATCGTTAAAAAATATTCTCTACTAATCAATAAAAAAAGCAATATAAAAAGCCAGCATTGCTGGCTTTAAAACTATTAACTATTCACATCTTCCATACATTTTAGTGTATCTATATATTTTTTCTGCCAATTCATCATCGTAACTTCCTTCAGATATTCTCCATTTCCAGTTATTTCCTAATGTTGAAGGCATATTTATTCTTGTTTCATTTCCAAGGTCTAGGAAATCTTGCATTGTTGCAATTGCAAGATCTGATACACTACTCCAAACTCCTCTTATGAATCCCCAATTATATCCTTCTTCATCAGATAGAGATAAGTACTCTTTACAATACTTCACATCATTTCTTGGAGCAGTTAAGTCATACCATCCTCTGAATGTATCATTATCGTGTGTTCCTGTATAAGCTACACAATTATTATTATAAGTATGAGGAAGATAATTACTTTCTTCTCTTTCATCAAAAGCAAATTGTAAAACCTTCATTCCTGGAAATCCTGAGTCTTCTAAAAATTCTTTTACTTCAACAGTTAAAAAACCTAAATCTTCTGCAATTACATTAACTTCTCCTAAAGCTTCTTTTACTGCATCAAATAATTTCATTCCTGGCCCTTTTACCCATTCTCCATTAATAGCTGTTTCTTCCCCATAAGGAATTTTCCAATAGCTTTCAAATCCTCTAAAGTGGTCTATTCTGACAACATCATATAACTTCAAACTTTCTCTAACTCTCTTTATCCACCAAGAATAACCTTCCTTATCCATATATTCCCAATCATATATTGGATTTCCCCATAATTGACCTGTAGCTGAAAAGGCATCCGGTGGACATCCAGCAACACTTATAGGTTTTAATGTTTCTTTATCTATTAAATAACTTTCTGGATTACTCCACACATCAGCACTATCTTCTGCTACATATATAGGAATATCACCAATTATTTTTATTCCTTTAGAATTAACATATTTCTTTAAATCATTCCATTGTTTAAAGAATAGGTATTGTATAAACTCCCAATACTCTATATTATCTTTAAGTAAAACCTTATATTTTTCCAAAGCTTCTACTTCTCTTTTTTTAATGTCATCATCCCAGTATTGCCAACTTACAAGATTAAAATGATTTTTAATTGCCATATATAGTGCATAATCTTCAAGCCACCATTTATTTTCTTCTCTAAACTTTTCAAACTCTTCTCTTAAGTGACTTGATTCATTATTTATAAAATTATTATAAGCTTTTCTTAATACCTCATATTTTATTTTAAATAGTAATCCATAATCTATATAATTCTTATTGTCACCATAATTTTCATTTAAATATTCATATTCTCTTAACAGATTATCTTTTGCTAGTAAATCAAAATCTATAAAATATGGATTACCTGCAAAAGCTGAAAAAGATTGATATGGAGAATCTCCATATCCCGTCTGCCCAAGCGGCAATATTTGCCAATACTTCAACCCTGATTTATATAAAAAGTCTGCATAATCATAAGCTTCTTGTCCAAAAGTTCCTATCCCAAACTTTCCTGGTAAAGATGATATATGCATTATTACTCCAGCACTTCTATTCATTTTTTCCACCTATCCCTCTCATTTTAATGCTTATACAATTTATATATTATTATGGCTAATTAATAACCATATAATTATCTAATTAAATACTACTACAAGACTCTCTTTCAATTAATTCTGTATCTAATAAAATTTGTCTGTGCTCACCTTTTCCACTTAAAAGTGCAAATAACAACTCTACACTTTTTAATGCCATTTCTTCTTTAGGCTGCTTCATAGTAGTTATTCCTGGATTATAAAATTCACTTATATCCATCCCATCAAACCCCATAATTGCTATATCTTTACCTACTACTAAACCACAATCAGCTGCTGCCTTTGCTGCACCAACTGCCATAATATCAGAAATAGCAAAAATAGCAGTTACACCATTATGTTGCTGTAAAAATCTTTTCGCCTCATTATAGGCTGTTCTAGTATCATAATTACCTATTAACATATTTTCTGTATCAACATCTATGTTACTTTCTTCTAAAGCCTTCTTGTACCCTTTATATCTCCACCAACTTATACAAAGGTCATTTTTTTCACCTAACATTATTGCTATATTTTTATGCCCTAATTTTATTAAATAATTTGTTGCGTCATAAGCTGATTTCAAGTTATCAATTCCAACAGTAGAATACTTGTCTTCTATATTAGGAATTACTGTATTTACAGAAGTTAAAACTACTGGCACATCAATATTTCTAAAACTCTCTTCATCGATGTCCACAAAATTTCCTCCTAGGCATATAACTCCTTGTAATCTTTTCTCCTTAATAAAATATTTTAATGTATCAACATCTTCTTCTAGTCCATAGTCATTTTGCTGTAAAATCATAGTATACTTGGACTCATTTATTTTACTTCCTATTACGTTAAGCATTTCGGAGAAAAACGGATTGAAAACCCCTTTAATTAACACTCCAATATTTTTTGTGTTATTTTGCTTCAATATTCTCGCACTATTATTTGGAATATAATTGCTTTCTTTTATAATTTGCATTACCTTTTCCCGTGTACTTTCTTTTACATCAGGATGATTATTTAATACACGGGATACTGTACTTACGCCAACACCTGATAGCTTAGCGATATCTCTAATATTCATCTTTCTTCTCCTTTTATAAAAATTCAGCTATAATTTCGGCACCGTTTCCAAAACTCTTTAAAAATTTTTATATTATTCTTTCTATAATTAACTAGGTATATTATTTGTTTAAGGTATAAAACCACAAATATGTGATTTTATACCCTATAAATTACATTTAATTCGGTATCGTTTCCAATATCAATTATAAAATAATTTGCAAACATTTTCAACTATTTTTAGTTTTTTTTTCCTTCCATAAGAAAAAAACTAATTTAAATATTACTGCATTATTAAATTCTCTTATATCATAAGACGTATATTTTTCAATTTTATCTAACCTGTAAATTAAAGTATTTCTATGAATATATAGTTCTTTTGCCGCATCACTTAAATTAAGGCCACATTTAAAAAATACCTCTATCGTCTTAATCATCTCAGTATCTAATTTTAAAAATCCATTATTAACTTTTTCAAAAACATCTTCCTTTACATAGTCTGAAACTGAATCTATTATACCTTCAAATATCATATTTCTATCATCAATTATAGATTCATTAAAATTATATTTTTTAGCTAATTCTATTTTAGCAATATTATCTTCAAACTCTTTTTTTACTTTGTTTAAATCTAAAACCTTAGAATAACTAATATAATATTTCCCGGAAAATGTATTGTCAATAGTTTCTTTTATACTTTCCATATGATCTCTAGCATCTTCTAGCTCACCTATAATTATAATATTTCCTTTATAAATTACAACCTCAACTTCACTATCAGTATAACATTCTTTAATATAATCGTATATACTTTCTATATTGTTCTCCGCATAAATACTAACTAGATAAAATTCTTTAGTAAGTGCTGGTAAAGTTGCCTTTAATATCTCTGGTTCTATTTCTTCACCTTTTAGTAATGATAATATTATATCTCTTTTATGTAAAAATCCATCTTTTAACTTATCTTTTATACAAAAAATTAATAAATCTAAAATAGCACTAAATGCTGCATTAACTTTTATGCAGCATTTAGTATTTTCAAATTTAAAATTCTTTGTTAAGTAATTCTGTGATTTGTCAAAAAGAGGTGTAGAATATATTCCAACTCCATCTATATTTAGATTAAAAGGAATTTTCGAACTCTTATAAATATCATCTACTAATTTTTCAATAAATTTCACAAAATCACCTCAACCCTTTTATAATTACAAAATATATAATCTTACTTTCTAATTACTTAAACTATTTTTAATTCTGTTTCTTTATTAAATACATGTAATTTATTAGCATCTAAGAACAATTTAGCTTCTTGTCCAATTTTTAAAGAAGTTGTTCCTTCAACTCTTACATTCATATTATTATCTCCACATTTAGTGTAAATGTAACTTTCAGCACCCATAAGTTCAATTACTTCAACATTACCATTTATAACACTATGAGGATTATCTTTGATTAACTCATCTTTATCACTTATATGCTCTGGTCTTATTCCAAATATAACTTCCTTACCAACATATCCATCAGCTTTTAATACTTTAGCTTTATCAGCTGGAATATCTATTCTATTACCATTAAATACAGCTACTAATCCATCGCCATCATTTTCGATAGTTCCGTTTAAGAAGTTCATTTGAGGACTTCCTATAAATCCTGCTACAAAAAGATTTGCTGGATTATTGTATATGTTTTGTGGTGTATCAACTTGTTGAATAACCCCATCCTTCATAACAACTATTCTTGTACCCATTGTCATAGCTTCTACTTGGTCATGAGTTACATATATAAATGTAGTTTCTAATTTTCTATATAATTTAATTATTTCTGTTCTCATTTGAACTCTTAGTTTAGCATCAAGATTAGATAAAGGCTCGTCCATTAAGAATACCTTTGGATTTCTTACAATCGCTCTTCCTAATGCAACTCTTTGTCTTTGACCTCCTGATAAAGCCTTTGGTTTTCTCTTTAATAAATGTTCAATATCAAGTATCTTTGCAGCTTCATGAACCTTTTCTTCTATTTCAGCCTTTGGAACTTTTCTTAACTTTAATGCAAATGCCATATTGTCGTAAACTGACATATGTGGATATAATGCATAGTTTTGGAATACCATTGCTATATCTCTTTCTTTTGGTTCAACATCATTTACTAATTTATCTCCAATATATAATTCACCTTGTGAAATATCTTCTAATCCTGCAATCATTCTTAATGTAGTTGACTTACCACATCCTGATGGTCCAACAAAAACTATAAACTCTTTATCTTCAATTTCAAGATTAAAGTCTTTAACCGCAGTTACATCTCCTTGATAAACTTTATAAATATGTTTTAATGATAAATTTGCCATTCTTAACCCCTCCATTATTCTTTCTCAATATACTTAAATTTTACACTCTGAAATCATTTTTATCCATATACACTATTTACAAATATTAAGCATATTTTTTATAATATTATCTAAATAAAGTATTTTATTCTCATATTAATTTTTACCTAACTTCAAATTTGTATATTGTCTGGCTTATATATTCTTCATCTTGTTTTAATATTGAATCTTCAACAAAGCAAGAATTCACCCCAATTGGTGGATTTTGAGGTTCTATTGCAACTCCATATCTCCACTGACTAGACTTACCATTCTCTAAAATTTCATCATCAGGATAATTGTGAGTATATACAACTATAGTCTTTCTATCTGTATAAACTTCCAATGCTCTTCCAGACTTTTCATCATAAAGTTCTAGATCTGGACCTTCCCCTCCTTCAATATACCAAGGAATATCATATCCTTTTCCTTGAAGTAATTGTGGATGATTACCATCTATATCTTTTCCTATTTTCTTGCTTGAAGTAAAATCATATTCTGTCCCCTCTATAAACATAAGTAATCCTGTTGGTGCTTGTACATCATTCAACTCAACAATGCTTTTGCTATTTATATATAAGTTGTGATTTAGTATGCTTTCTTTTCCATCTCCACTTAAATTAAAATAGCTATGATTTGTCATATTTACTAATGTATCTTTATCACTTTTAGCGTAATATCTTATCTTTAATTCATTATCCTCTGTTAGTATATATTTAACTTTAACTTTAAGATTTCCTGGATAATTTTCTTCCATATCAGGACTAACTCTACTTAACTCAATATATGCTTCATTTTCTAATGCTTCATATTTAACTTCATAGAACTTTTTATTAAACCCTTCATTTCCTCCATGACCTTGATTTGGATTATAATTTTTGTTTAAAACTAATTTTTTATCTCCTAAATCAACTTCTGCATTGAAAATTCTGCCTCCAGTTCTACCTATTAAAGAACCTAAATATGATGGATTTTCGATATAACTTTCCCAATTCTTATACTTAAGAACTATATTCTCTCTTTTATTATTTCTATCTGGCATTAATATATCAGTTATTATTCCACCATAATTTAAAACTCTAACTTCTACCCCTTTAGAGTTTGGCATACTATAACAAATAATCTCTTTATTATTAAAAACGCCTAAAACCTTTTCAAAAATCTCCATATTATCCCTCCATAACCACTATTAAAAACATTATAACACATTTACGTAAACAATAATTATTAATTATCTTATCAAAAATTAATTTAAATATAAATCTACATTTTCTTTATCTACTTTTATATGCTTTGTTTTTATATATTTACCTTCTAATCCATCTACATTGCTTAAATCTCCATTTATTGCTTTTAAATACGCAATGTTAAAAATCCCTTCAGCTTGAGCCATAGAATTACTAATTACAGTTCCTAATATTTCTTCATTTTTCACGGCTTGTAACGCCTCTTTAACTCCATCTACACCTACTACTATCACATCATAAATTTTAGCATCATTTAATGCATCAACAGCACCTAAAGCCATATCATCATTATTGCTAAATACAACTTCTATCTCACTTCCGAATTCTTTTATCCAACCAGTCATCTTAGATTTTGCTTGTGCAAACTCCCAATTTGCCGTATCATCAGCAAGTTTTTCTACTTCAATTCCACTTTGAACAATAGTTTTAATACTATATTCTGTTCTTATAGCAGTATCTTGATGCCCATGCTCTCCTTCTAACATCACATATTGAATTTTACCATCTCCATTTTTATCAACAGAATCTTTATCCATATAATATTTATCAATTATTAAGTTGCCTTGAAGCTCTCCTGACTGTTCAGCTTCAGCTCCAACATAATACACTTCATTCCATCTTCTCATATCTTCTTCCACTGGCTCTCTATTAAAAAATATAATCGGAGTATTACTATTTTTAGCTTTATCTATTATAGTTGCAGCTGATGTTCTATCAACAATATTTACACAAATCACATCATAATCATTTAAAATAAATTTATCAACTTGATTACATTGATTAGCTAAATTACTTTTTGCATCTAAAATATCTACTGTTATTTTTACATTTTCCTCTATTTCTTTCTTTTTAGCTAGCTCTAGTATATTATTAGTTATTGTTGATATAAATTTATCATCTTCTTTATATACCGTTACTCCAATCTTGATTTCATCAATATCATTATATATTTCACTATTATTTGTGCAGCCAACTAAATAATTAAAGATAAAGATTATTGCTGCAAAAGTTGAGCATCCCCTCATTTTACCCATTCAAATTCCCCTCCTAGTTTGTATTTATCAATACTATCTAACAAATGGAAATAATAATCTTTGATTTTCATCTGAATACATATTAATTTTTGATATGATGGAAAAATCAATGTTTTTATTACTTATCTTTTCACCTTTTATAAGCCCTACTGCTGCTTGTACTCCTAAATATCCTACATTAAACTCATTCTGTACTATAGTAGAATTAATTATATTTTCTTCTAATAATGCTATTATCTTATTTGTACTTCCTACGCCATAAATTTCAATTTTATTAAATTCTTCATTCTCTAAAGTTAACTCTTTCTTAGCCTGTGCTAATATTTCTAGAGTAGATGGTTCTAATGCAACTACTATATCTATATTATTTTCTTTAACTCTTTTTTTAACATATTCTATACCTTCTAGCACATCACTACTTGTATCCCATAATTCATAATTATTTTTACTTTCCTTAATTACTTCTTCAAATCCTTTACATCTTTCTTTTACACTACTATAGCTTGTCTCACTATTAAAAATAGCAATATTATTTCTATAGTTTCCGGCCTTTATAATTTCTTCTGCCAAACTTTTTCCTAATTCATAATTATCACAAGAAACATACGGAATATTTCCAATGTTTTTTACTGTAGATTCTATTAGGACAACAGGAACCTTCTCTTTAGCACTTTTTATACTGCTTGACATTTTCTCATAGTCTACAGGTACAACTATAAGTGCATCTATCCCATCATCAATTTCTCTTTTTATTAGTTGCTCTTGCTCATCTAGATTATTTTCTTCAGAAAGTGTAATAAAACTTACATCTACATTCATATCAGAAGCAGCTTGGTCTATTCCTTCTTTTGTTATCATCCAACTTTCGCTACTTTTTCCCCTTATAATAACTGATATTTTATAAATTTTATTATCCTCTCCATAAATAAAATTTTTACTAAGCATAATTAAGAAAAATAGACTTAAAATCAATACAAAGAGAATTAAATACTGTTTTTTTCTACTTCTCATCTATTTTCCTCCTTTGATAAATAATCACTATAACTTATTTTCGGCATACAAATTCTTATAGTTGTTCCCTCATCTGGTTCACTAAATATATCTAGACCATAATCTTTTCCAAAATATAGTTTTATTCGCTCGTTAACATTCTTCAATCCTATTCCTGACCCCTTTTTAGAACTATTTTCATTAGTCAATAACTTGTTAACAGCTTCCTCTGTCATACCTAGCCCATTATCAATTATGTCTATATATAAAATTTCATCTGTTACATAGGCTTTCACTACTATTTCCCCATCTCCATACATAAACTCCATACCATGATATATAGCGTTTTCAATAAGAGGCTGAATTATTAATTTGATACATGATAAATCCAAGATAGATTCCTCTGCCTCAATATAATAATCAAATTTATTTTTATATCTTATATTTTGTATAGTTAAGTAGTTTTTAGCATGCTCTAGTTCATCTCTTAAAGTTATTATATTCTTCCCTTTACTTAAACTTATTCTAAAAAGTCTAGCTAGTGCTGTTACCATAACTACAGCTCCATCGTATTTTCCATTTTCTACCATCCATATAATAGAATCTAACGTATTGTATAAAAAATGTGGATTTATTTGAGCTTGTAATGCATTAAGTTCACTTTTTCTTTTAGCTTCTTGCTCAATAACTATGTCATCCATAAGTTTTTTCATATTATTTGCCATTGATTTTATAGCTTTACCTAAATGCTTTATTTCATGAGATCCTTTAATAGATATATCTACATCCATTATTCCATTCTCCAAATCATTTACTGACTTTTCTAATTCCCTTATTGGATTTGTAATTCTAGTAGATACAAAAATATTAACAGCCACAAGAATAAAAATTACTGCTATCAGTATAAAAATAGCAAAAATCCCAACTTGAATATAGTTTTTTGAAAGTTCATTCATCGGCTTAACACCAACTATTTTCCACCCAGTATATCCTACAGTTTTTACTGTTATTATCCTCTTTTCACCTAAAAACTCCTCAATATGATTTCCATCTTCATAAAAAGCACTTTCCTTTGTATTTTCTTGAATTAAATTTGAATAAATAAGTTGTTGTCTAGGATGATATATTATCTCACCATTTCCATCTATAAGATAGATATATCCCGATTTACCCATATCGACATTCTTACATATCTGCTCAATTCCGCTGAAATTCATATCGACCAACAAAACTCCTGGCGTTATTTTCCCATTATAAGTAAGCTCCACAGCTCTACTTAAAGAAACTACCCATCTATATTTATAGTTATTATCTACAAATAAATTCTGTACATGCGGAGTTGAAAAATGTAAATTTTCTCTTTTTTCAACTGCACTAATAAACCATTCATTATTTCTTGGATCGATAGAATTTTTTAGTTGAGCAATAGGGGATGCAGCTATTACATCCCCATATTCTGAAAATAAACATATACTAACAAGTGAACTTTTATTTGTTTCATATAAAAGATCCATTTCTTTATCTATACTTTCAACTGCTAAATCTTTTCGTTTTATTACGTTATAGTATATCCCATCAGATACCTTCATCATATTACGTAAATAACTATCTAAATTTAAATTTACTTGCTCTATCATAGCTTTATTATTTTCTAAAACCATTGTTTCAGTTGTGTGTATAGACTTCAAATAAAATGATACTCCTACAATTAACATACATATTACTGCAACAACAGTAAATGAAAATGAAATAATATACCTTATACTAGTATGGTCATATCTATCTTTTATTTTATCTGCTATAAAGTTCAAAATTTTTTTCATATCTAATTCCTTCTGTATCTCGATGGCGCAATTCCATATTTTCTTTTAAATACGTAACTAAAGTAATTTGCTTCCTGATATCCTACCTTTCCTGCAATTATATACGTCTTATCATCTGTTGTTTTTAAAAGCTTTAAAGCTTCTTCTAATCTTACTGATGTAAGGTAGTTTACAAAATTCATTTCAGTTTCTCTTTTAAATATAGTAGAAAAATAAGTTGGACTTACATGAAGATAATCACAAAGTTTTTCTACTGATAAATCATAATCAGTATAATTGTTATTTATATACTCTTTAGCTTTTTCAACTAATAATTTTGATGAATTCATCCTTTCTTTTCTTATATTTAAATTAATTTTTTTAGCCTTGTCTGTAAACCATTTCTTAACCTCTTCTAAAGAACTAAACTCTTCTACACTGCTATAAGGATTAAAGTTATCTCCATAAATCTCACTTACATCTAAGTTATAACTTTGTATTAGTTTAAGCATAGCTATATTTATCTCTAAGAAATAAATTTTATACTTGTCCAAAACTAAGATAACCTCTTCTGTTTTTTTAAATAAATTATTTATTACTTCATCAATATCACTTTCTTCTGCAACCTTTATCGTATCCAACAACTTACGTTCATCTTGCTCAGTAAATTTTAATTCTTCATATTTATCAGGCTCTACATCCTCAATATAGATTACCTTTCCAGTTCCAAATAAGAATTTGTAATTCAAAGCATCTTGGGAACCAAGATAAGATATATTTAAATCATATGGATTATCTACTATATTTCCTAATCCTATTGATAGTTTTATTCCAAGAATTTTTTTATAAATACTACTAAAATTATTTAATCCTTCGATAAATGAAACAATCTGTTCTCTTTTATCAAATAAAGCAATAACTATTACTTTACCATAATAAATAAAAGATATTGTTCTACAATACTTATTTATTTCATCATCTAATATTTTTTTTATACTTATATTAATAATATACTCTTCTCTACCGTCTAAATTTAGGCGATTTTCATCATCTTTTTCTGCCTCAATTATAGATATAGCTAAATGTTTACATTTTAGATTTACTCCTAACTTATCACATTCATTTACAAAACTTTCTTTATTTTGTCTTCCTTCTATTACAGAGGCTAAAAACTGTTCTCTTAATATTGGTAAACTTTCTGAATAATGTTTGTGAAGACTTTCTAAGTTTATTTTATCATTATATTCTTTATCTAATTTCGCTTTTAATTTCTTTAATATCTCAATTAATTCACTTGAGTTTATTGGTTTTAATACATATTCGATAACATTAATCTTTATAGCTTTTTGAGCATATTCAAAATCATCAGAACCTGAAAAAATAATTATTTTCGTCTCAGGCATTTTTTTACTTAATTCTTTTCCTAATTCTAATCCATCCATAAAAGGCATTTTAATATCTGTCATAACTATATCTGGTCTAAGCTTTTCTGCTTTTTCTAATGCTTCTTGTCCATTTTCTGCATCTCCTATAACTTTAAATCCATACTCTTCCCATGGTATTTTCTTTATTATTCCAAGCCTTATTTCCTCTTCATCATCAACTACCATAATAGTATATAAAGTCATAATAATCTCCTCCGATACAAATATGAATTTAATCCCATAATTATTCCACAATATTACATATATTATAATATATCACATCTGAGTATTTTTTGCATAAAAAAATCCCCTAGTGATATAGATTATTTTCCATACCACTAGGGAATTTTTATTATTTACATTATAACGCCTAAAATTATAGAAGAAGCAAGAACTATCATAAGTCCTATTATTACTTTATCCATTGTCTTAACAGATACATCTATTCTTCCATATATAGTATCTCTAACCGTTTTATTTTCTTCGTTTTTCTTTTTTTCTTCTATCTCCATTTAGCTTGCCTCCTTAATTTTGGGTTTTATACTTGAACTTATATTTAATTATTTCTTAGCTAAGTATTTTCTTACGTCAAGTGATACCGCTATAATTATTATTAACCCTCTTATAATGTATTGCCAATAAGCATTAACTCCTACGAAGTTTAAACCGTAGTTAATTACTTGAAGTAAAATTGCACCTATTAATACTCCTGGAATTGTACCAACACCACCTGAGAAAGATACTCCCCCAACAACACAAGCAGAGATTGCATCAAGCTCATAGTTAAATCCTGTCATAGTAGATGTTGAACCTGCTCTTGCTGCTTCTAAGAATCCTGCTATTCCATAAAGCACTCCTGAAATTATAAATATAAACATTATATTTTTTACTATATTTACTCCTGATACAGCTGCAGCTTCTGGATTACCACCAATAGCAAACATATTCTTACCAAGTTTTGTCTTATTCCATATAAACCACATTACAATTGCTGCAATTGCTAAATAGAATATTAAGTATGGTAATTTTATTGTTCCAATTTTAAAATATCCATTTACTAACTCAGTATATCTTTCATCTAAGTTTGCAATAGGTTGAGCCCCTAGAGGTGGTCTATCTATATATAGACAAGATATTCCGTATGCAATAAGCTGAGTACCTAAAGTTATAATAAATGCATGTACTTTAAGCTTAGCAACCCCAAAACCATTTATTGCTCCAAATATTCCTCCAATTATTACTGCTGCTATTAAAGGTAGTATAAGTGGTAGCATTGGAAGATTAGGATACATTCTTGAAGTATAAGTAGTTGATTGCAGTAATGAAGCTGACACTATGGCTGTTAATCCTAAAATACGCCCTGCTGAAAGGTCAGTTCCTTGTAATACTATAAGTCCTGCAACACCAAGAGCAAGTATACCTCTTGTAGATGCTTGGCTTAATATTTTTGTAAAGTTATTAATAGAAAGGAATGTAGGCTCCTTAATAATAAACACTACTATCATAATAAATAAAACTATATATAATGCATAATTTAATAAGAAATCCTCTAAATTCAGTTTTTTTGTTTTATTTTGTTCTTTAATCTTTTCCATAAGTTGCACCTCAATTCTAAATATATTTTGCTGCTGATTCCATAATAGCTTCTTGTGATAATTCATCAGGAGTTCCTTCTCCAGCAATTCTACCATTTGACATTACAAGAATTCTGTCGCAAATTCCAAGTAACTCAGGCATCTCTGAAGATACAACAATAACGCCTTTACCATTATTAGCTAAATCTATTATTAATTGATATATTTCATATTTTGCTCCAACATCTATTCCTCTTGTTGGCTCGTCTAGCAAAAGTACCTCTGGGTTAGTTAAAAGCCATCTTCCTATAATAACTTTTTGTTGATTACCTCCAGAAAGTGATTTTATAGGTGTCTTTTGACTTGGAGTCTTTACTTTCATAGAATCTATTACCCATTTAGTATCTTCTACCATTTTCTTTTCATTTAACATACCTTTACTATAATTATCTATGCTAGCAATTATAGTGTTAAATTTAATATCTAATCCTCCAAATATACCAGTTGCTCTTCTTTCTTCTGTCAAAAGAGCAAATCCGTTGTTAATTGCAACTCTTGAGTCTTTATTTTCAACCTTTTTTCCATGCAATATAAGTTCACCAGAACTATGATGACGAATACCAAAAATAGTTTCTAATAGCTCTGTTCTTCTTGACCCAACAAGCCCTGCAATACCTAATATCTCTCCCTTTTTAAGTTCAAATGATATATCTTTAACTGCTGGCTCATATTTACCAGTTAAATTCTTAACCTCTAAAATTACATCACTTGGTTTATTAGTTTTAGGTGGGAATCTATTAGTTAAATCACGTCCAACCATAAGTTTAATAATTTTATCAGTTGTAAGATCTTTAGCTTCTTCTGTAGCTATCCATTTACCATCTCTCATAATTGTAACATCGTCAGAAATCTCAAGTATTTCTTCCATCTTATGAGATATGTAAATAATTCCACAACCTCTATCTCTAAGCTTATTAATTATCTTAAATAAATGAGTTACCTCTTCTTGAGTTAAAGATGAAGTAGGTTCATCTAAAACTAATATCTTTGCATTGTAAGAAACTGCTTTTGCAATTTCAACCATTTGTCTTTGTGAAACAGATAGCTTTGCCATCTTTGTCTTAGGATTAACATCTATTTCTAGTTCTTTAAAGACTTTTTCAGTCTCTTCAAACATTTTCTTCGAATCCACAATACCTTTACCACCTGGATATCTTCCAAGCCATATATTATCCATTACATCTCTTTGTAAAACTTGATTTAATTCTTGATGAACCATCGCAACTCCATTATCCATAGCTTGCTTTGGATTTGAGAATTTAACCTTTTCACCATCTACATAGATTTCACCACTATCCTCTATATATATTCCAAAAAGACATTTCATCAATGTTGATTTACCTGCACCATTCTCTCCCATAAGAGCATGTACGCTTCCTTCTTTAACCTTTAAATTCGCATTATCTAAAGCTTTAACTCCTGGGAAACTCTTATTTATATCTATCATCTCTAAAATGTATTTAGATTCTGCCATAAAAATATCTCACCACTTTTCTTACTATTTATCGAAATTAAATTTAATTGTATTATAAATGTATTTTTTATGCATATTTGTTGGAGGTGCTTTTTTAAACACCTCCAAATTTTATTAATTATTCTAAATTATTTTGTATATGGTTGATATGGTATTCTTACAGCTACTCCAGTATCATCTATAGTATAAGAAGTACCTTCAGTAGGAGTTTTACCATTAGCTAAGTTCATTCCTATAGTATAAAGAGCTTCAGCCATTGCAGGAGCATCTTGAAGAACTGAACCTTGCATATAACCTTTAGCTATATAGTCTTTTGCAGCTTCTGTTGCATCAACACCTATAACTGGTATATATTCTCCATCACCTTTATTTAAGCCTTCAGCTTGTAATGCAGCAATTGCACCAAGTGCCATACCATCATTATTAGCTATAACAGCTTCTATCTTGTCACCATCTTTAGAAAGCCAAGATTCCATAGCAGTTTGAGCTAAATCATTTTGCCAGTTACAAATTTGTTGAGCTATTTCTTCTGTTTCAATTCCGTTATCATTTAAAGTAGATACAGAATATTTTGTTCTTGCAACTGCTTCTGGGTTATCAGGTTCACCTTGTAACATAACATATTGGATTTTTCCATCTCCATTTTTATCTAATGTGTCTTTTTCAGAATTCCATAAATCAGTTAATATTTTACCTTGCATAACTCCAGCTTCTTGAGCGTTAGTTCCTACGAAAATAGCATTTTCATAAGACTTTATAGCATCTGCAGCTGGTTCTCTATTAAATAGTACAACTGGAACTCCAGCATCTTTAATTTTATTGATAACAGTTTGTCCTGCTCCTGTATCAACTAAGTTAACTAGTAATAAATCAAAACCTTTAGATATTATTGTATCAATAGCATCATTTTGAGTAGCTTGGTCACCTTTTCCATCAAAGAATTCAAATTCAACTTTATCTGAATTTTCTTTTTGTATAGCTTCTAAACTTTGTCTAACTGTTGATATATAAGTATCATCAAACTTGTATAAACATACTCCTACTTTTATTACATCACTTTTAGTATCATCAGCATTTGCTTCTGTAGATGCTTCAGTATCATTACCTCCAGCACTTTCTGAAGTTGAGCTTGATCCACAAGCTACTAATGATGCAGTCATCATTAATGTTGCAACTGCAAGTGCAACTAATTTTTTTACCTTTTTCATAAAGTTTCCCCTCCATACTTACCTTTAATTTTATTCATTGTTTAATAACGTTTACAGTTATAATTATAATTTTTACCACATTTTAACTCCATATAAAATTCTTAACTCTTCTATCGAAATTCTAAGGTTTTCTATAAATTTGTTACAAATAAAAAATCACCTATATTTCAAGGTGATTTATACTACTTATTATTCATTTAATTTTTTTAGTACTTCATCTATATCTATCCCATGAATCTCACAAGCATCTTCTAAACTTTCCATAGTAGCTGATGGACATCCTAAACATCCCATTCCAAAACTTCTTAAGATTTCTTCTGCATTTTTATTCTTCTTTAATACATCTGCAATTATATCTACTTTTTTTATCATTTAATTACTCCTCCATCTATATTTTTCTTATAACTCTTGTATCATTATCTACTTCTAAATATTCAAAATCTCTATTTAATTCACTTACAAAAGCTTTAATCCAAAGACCTCTAAAATCATAGAAATACTTAACATCAATATTTTCTGCATCCCATATATCTTTATGCACACAAATTCTCTTCGTCCACTTAACTAATTCTTCTGAAGATTCCTCTATAACATTTACTCTGTCACAAGGCATACCATCTAATACATAATCATTCATTAAATTATATATCTCTTCAGCATTTTTATAAGATTTTCCAGATTCCTTAATCTCTTTTGCAGCTTTTATTCCTTGATCTATATATACTTTTTCTATCTTATTTATACCATTTTTACTATTGTTTATTATTATTGATGTCCATGCAGCCATTCTTCCTTCAGCAGAATTGATTTTAGATTGTAACCATCCATGAATATTTCCAGTATCAATCATATCTTCCAAAGGCTTATTAGGTAACTTTTCTCCGTACTTTTTATTTATTTTATCATTTATTTCCTCTGTATATATTCCTTCGTCCTTTGCAACTTTTATAATATCTTCTTCTAAAATTTCAAACCATTGTATTTTATTAAATAACCAATAATGTATCTTTCCTAAAAATAAACTCATATTACGTCCTCCCTCTTAATGTGTATTTAATATGAACTTTATATTGTATATAATATATCATTATCTTATTTTTTACAATACCTATTTAAAAATTCTTAAATTACAAAACGCTTATATTTAGTATGCTCAATGTATATATAATTATTAACATATATAATAAAGAGAGCAGATTATATTTACTCTGCCCTCTTTTATCAATAATATATTTTACTAGAAATATTATTTAATAGGTAATATTATAATAAATTCGCTTCCTTCTCCAACTTTACTAACTACACTAATTTCTCCACCATGAAGATTAATTAAATTTTTAGTTAGTGTTAATCCTAATCCACTTCCACCAAACTCTTCAGAAGAAACATCATAAACTTGTCCAAATCTATCAAAGATACTATTATGGTATTTCTCATCAATTCCAACACCTGTATCTTTAACAGTTATTTTAACTTTATCATCTAATTCACTAACAGTAACGATAATACTTCCTTCTGATTCTGTAAATTTTATAGCATTACCAATTAAATTAACTATACATCTCTCTATATCTAACCTATCACAACTTATAGATAATTCTTCTACTTCTGGATCAACTATTAAATCAATGTTTTTTGACCTTGCAAGTTCGACCATAGATAGTGCTGTATCTTCTACAAGACATACTATATCTACTTCTTCTTTATTTAATTTATATGCACCAGAATCTATTTTAGAGGTATCTATAATATTATTTATAAGATTTAAAAGCCTCTTTGAATTTCCACCTAAGGTATTCATATAATCTTCCATCTTATCGTTATCTATTTTCTTCCCTGACTTAACTAATGATCTTATCAGCTGTTCCATAGATAAAATTACATTTAATGGTGTTCTAAGTTCATGAGATAAGTTTACAAAGTAATTATTCTTATATTGTTCTGCCTCTATAAGTCTTTTGTAAAGTTTTTTATTTTCATGTAGCTTATTATTTAACTCTTGAGTCCTTTGAGTTACTAATGAATCTAAAATCTTAACTTGATTATAAAAGAAATATATTACTGCTAATACTATAAGTATGTATATAATATATGCAATAGGCGTTTTAAAAATAGAATTTTTAACCTTTATCTCTACACTTGATATATCCGACCAAACTCCATTATAATTTCTCCCTGCTATAAGCATTTTATATTTTCCAGGTGGTATACTTGCATATCTTGCATAGTTTTCAGTTCCTGAAAAAGTCCACTCACTATCCATACCTTCTAACTTATATGCATACTGCATTTGATTCATATTTTTATACTCTGGAATAAAAAACTTTATATATAATTCCCTAGAATCATACTCTAATACAACCTTATGTCGTAAATCTACTTCTAGTCCCCCAATTGTCTTTATACTATCTATTATTACATTGCTAGTCTCCATTTTAAGCTGAAGTTCTCTAGGGTTAAATTTTGTTACTCCATTTACCCCACCTACATAAATTTGCCCATCTTTATTCTTATGATAAGAAAATCCATTAAACTCATTCGTAGCAAGTCCATCAGCCTCGTAATATCTTACAAATTTTTCTTCATTTTGATCATACATAGATAATCCATAATTAGTAGTTGCCCAAATATTATCATAATCATCTACAATTACACCATAAATAAAATTATTTGATAATCCATCATTAAATGAATATACTGTAAACTTCTCTGTTTTTTTATTTAGCTTATTTAATCCGTCTTGAGTTCCTATCCATATATTCCCATAACCATCTTCAGATATAGATCTAACATTATTGAAGCTTAAAGAGTTCTCATTATTTTCATCATTTAAGTAATTTTTTACCTCTCCTGTTTCTCTATTATAACTTACAAGTCCGCCATCATTACCAAGGCCAAACCACATTATTCCTTCACTATCTTCGTAAATAGCACTAATTGTTTTTTCATATATCCCATTTTTCTCTAAAACTTCATTATAAGATGTAAAGTTCTCTTCCCTATCAAATGTAGATATTCCCCCTCTAGTTCCTATCCACAAAAGTCCATCTCTATCAATATATAAAACTCTTATTTCACTATTAACTACACTATTTTCATCATCTGTTTTTTTATATACAGTAAACTTTTCAGTATCTTTATCATACTTATTTAAACCATTGTCTGTAGCTATCCATATTTCATTTTCTATTCCAGTTATATCTTTTACTCTATTACTACTTAATGAATTTACATCATTTAAGTCATTATAATATCTAGTTACTTTATCTCCACTAACCTTATTTATACCAGCATTAAAAGTTCCAATCCAAACATTACCTTCATCATCCTCATATATCCCACAAACACTACTGCTGCTTAAGGAATTATCATCTGAAGGGTCATTTCTATATACCTCAAAGTCATTATTAGGGAAAAACTTACTTATTCCACTAAAGGTTCCAATCCATATTACCCCTAATCTATCTTGATATAAATTAATGATATTGTTATCACATATACTATGCTTATCTGTATTACTTGTATATGTATAAAAAGTCTCATTTTTCTCATCAAAATGAGCCAATCCTTGATCAGTTGCTAGCCACATATTACCATCTTTATCTTTAAGTATGTCTCTAATAAGATTGCTCGGTATAGAATTGGGATTACTAGGATCATGTGCATATCTTTTTATGCTATAATCTTTTAGGTTCATTATATTTAATCCACCAGTTTTAGTACCAATCCATAACTTACTATCGTTATAGTAAAGAGAAAAAATATTGTTTTCGCTAATTGTATTTTTATCATTAACATCATGATAGAAAGATTCTACAACATTTTTTTCATGATTATATTTAAATAGACCATCTCTTGTAGATACCCAGATATTCCCTTCACCATCTTCTGCAATATCTTGAATACCTTTATTCTCTAAGTACTCTTCTGCTACTTTAATAAAAGTATCATTTTCACTATCATATAAATTAAGACCATTAATAGTACATACCCATAGTCTTCCTTTGGTATCAAATAAAAGTTCATCTACAACAGTATTAGAATATAGCTTGTCTTCTTCCGAAACTAAATATCTAGTTATTTCACCAGTATATAAGTTCATTTTATTTAAGCCACCATCTGTTCCTATCCATAAATTTTTATTATTGTCTTCAACTAATGAACTAATCATATTATTACTGATACTATTATCATCATTTTTAATATTTTTATATACCTTAAACTCATTTCCATTATATCGATTTAATCCATCATTAGTACCTATCCATATATATCCAAAGCTATCTTGATATATATACTCCGCTAAAGATTGAGATAATCCATCATCTATACTTATACTTTGAAAATTTATATTACCTATTTTACTTGCTGAATATACATTTTCACTCCAAATACAGATAAATAAAAATATTAATACTAAAATATTTCTTATGCTTTTTTTCATATGTCACCTAACCTAAAAGAATTCTTTTATAACATTGTAACAAATTTATACATTTTTTCATCATTTTTTCTATATTTTCTTTTATTGGATTATTTTTAATTAATTAAATTATAATTATATTGTAAAATATTCCTTTAAAACATTGCTTATTTGACTTTTTCAACAAAAGTTTTACTAAAAAAACACTAGTTAACCTAATGTTTTCAAAATTATCCTATTAAATTTTATAGATTAAATTTACTTTACTGTATTTCAAAACCACCTTTAATAAATCTTACTCAGTAAATTTAACATTTCATTTTTTTATAACTTTTATCCTATTTTGAATCAATATAGCATTTCTACCCTTGTGGTATATTGATACTCTACAAGATCCATAAATACTAGTTTCTAAAGCAGCTATTACATAACATACATGTTCTCAAAAAATTTCATATCCATCTTTAATATTATATTATTTTTACAATCCCATCTTAACATGTGATATTAACTCTCGTAGAAATTATACAAAATTCATACAACACCTACTACTTTTTTGCTGCTAACTAAACACGCTACTTAACCCTAGAGTATTTTATAATAGTTTACTTCGATTATATTTTCCTATTTATATTTATCTATATAACTCCTCAATTATTACTATTTCTTAAATTAAAATCCCTTTTACTTTTATTTATGATAATTATTTTCAGTTTAGCATTTTTATTTTTTAAATATATCATCTTACTTTTCATTATTATTTAATTGTTCCTATACCCATCTATTTTCCAAATAACTCTAATAGTGTAATCCATAATTTAAATTTTAAACTTATTTCCACATCACTTTATCACATCAGAAAACATTATAGATTCCTTTATAACTAAACTTCCTAAAATAACTACATAATTAATTTATTCCGATTTTTATGCCAAAAAAGAAAAACGCTAGGCTTTAACCTAGCGTTTTTCATGTTGCGAGATAGTCCGTAAGCGGAGTTCTGTAATCTATAAAAACCACATTTTATTATGTTCTTGTCCATTTTATTTTGTTCTATAAACAAGCTAACTCAACACTCACAACAACTTTCTTTATTTACTTATATTTTATGTATATATTTATTATTTTCTTCCACAAGGGAAAAATAAGGGATATTTTTTTGCATAAAGACACTAACTTTATACGTTTTAATGTATAATTATAATATTTAAAAAATTTAATTTTCAAATATGATACAATATAAAGTATTAATATTGGAGGTAATGAAGATGCATAAATTGAAACTTAAAAATATAAACAACCCTTTCGAGATGAGACGAGGTGAAACAATTGTAGACTTAGATAGGTATGTAGAAGTTTTAAAAGAAAACAATATTCCTTTTACTCAAGAGCAGTATGAAGAAGCTAAAAAGAACTTAGGTAAATAATTGAATAAACTATTTATTTAGTGTCTATAATTTTAGATGATTGATGTTATTTTTCTTCATTAATACTCCCTAAGCTATTTTAGCTTAGAATTATTATATTTCAATATTACCTTAAAGCTCTGCGTCACTACAGAGCTTTTTTATTTACACATAAAAAATACCGCATATTCATTTCGAATAATACGGTGTTGTAATATGGATAATTGTAATTATTAATTATTTTCATATATTATAGCTACTTCGCCTGTACCAATAATACCAATTGTTGCTTTGTCCCCTAAATTATTAAGAATAATTTTTTGTTTGTATGGAAGTTTTAAATATGCTAAGAGTTCCTTATTTTTATCTAATAATAAAACAGATGTTTTAGTATCTGTTAATAACTCAATTGAAGTACTATATTCCTTTAAATTTTCTATATCATATATTCCTTGTTTATAAACATCAGATTTAATTGGTTGATACGCTTTAGTATTAACAGGAAATATACATATTATAATGAGAAAAGTTATAACAAAACATTTTTTTACCATTCTAATTCCTCCATTAATTATATAAGTTCTCTTAAGATATTTTACCCCAATATCTAAACACTTTATACATATTTAAATATCATCTAAAAGCTCTATGTCACTCCAGAGCTTTTAGATTTGCACATAAAAAATACCGTATATTCGTTTTGAATATACGGTATTGCGAGTAAACTTTTAAGATTATGCATAAATTAAAGATAATCATATTACCCTATAATACAAAATAGTCCAGCTAAGCAATTTTATTATACAAATATATTAACTCCTATTTATTTAGATTTTTTAACTCATCAGCTTTAAAATCAAAAATATTACCACAATCTAAACATACTTTGGCTGATATTGACGACTTTTTTGAATTCATGAAAGCAGAAGAATCAGCTACAAATATAATTCCATAAGGATTAGTTAACTTACCCCCTTCAATTCTTTCACTATTACATTTTGGACATACCATAAACCTTCCTCCCCACATAATGAATTGCATCGTATTATAATACAAATACGTGATATTTTAATATTATTCTAAATAGTTAACTTAATAAATT